>Ga0308157_10002376_pt1 | contig 31129 bp, 24 predicted proteins | sample PhyBR1_FD_201035 | JGI IMG/M metagenome (GOLD analysis project Ga0308157, IMG submission 201035) | Phyllosphere microbial communities from UC Gill Tract Community Farm, Albany, California, United States - DLSLB.R1 | ecosystem: Host-associated > Plants > Phyllosphere > Unclassified | place: USA...
AAACCGAGCCACAAATGCAGCCAAGCCATGATGCGCTTAAAAAGCGACTTTTTACTTTTTTTCTTATTATTTGGTTTTGAAGAAGAAAACATAATTGGATAGATAAATAGGATAAATAAAAAAACCGCAAGTCCTCATAAAATAAGGACTTACGGCAAAAAAATATTAGTATTTTAATTTTTGGATTGCAGTAATTTGTCCGCCTTCAACTTTCATACCTTTTGTTGCAACAGCACTTGTACCGTTGATTGAATAAATCCAGTTTCCGTCAGGAGTATTGATACCTACAATTGCAGAGCTTCCATCTTCTGAAGTAATATTGTAACGGCTAGTTACAGAAGTTAATGTTTCTGGAGCACCTGTTACCCAAGTAAATGTTTGGTTGTAAACATCTGCAATTGCCATTTTAACTGCACCGTTGTTTTTTCCAACATTTCCGTACATTAACAATAAGAATTTACCTTTTGAAATGTAGCTTGTAGAAGAAATTTTATATCCTCCAGATTTTTCTTGAACATTAAAGAAGTACGTTTTATCAAACTCTGTAGTTCCTTTTTTGATTCTCACAACCGCAGACGGTTTTGTAGAAGTCATTACAGCATTGCTAGTTGCAATTGCACCAGAGAAACCGTAAGCATCTCCATTTTCATCTTGGAATAATCCGTTTGTGAAATAAGCTCCCAAATAACTTGTACGGTTATCTTTGATTACTTTTTCTAACTTCAATTCTGGGTAGTTGTAAACAGCAACCCAAGTACTATCTGGATTTGCAGTTCCAAAGTTGTCTACACCGTCTCCTTTAATACTCATATAAGGCATGTAAACTTTATCTCCAACTTGAGTTGCCCAAGTAAAGAAAGCTCTTTCTCCATTTTTAGCCAATACTTTAGTGTCTTGTTGCGCTTCACCTGTAATAAGCGATTTTGTAGCATCAATTTTGTACATAGAAGCAATAGAAGCACCACTTCTTGGAACTTTAATCGTTAAAATATCTTGGTTTACAGCAGCAAATACGTGTACCGTTTCTGCTTGAAAATCAGATTTTTTAACTAGTTTTCCTTCAGAGTTTAGGTTATAAGTGGTAACAGCTCCTGGATTTCCTTGTCCGTAAAGTAAACTAAAGAAATTGTTTTGTGCTGTAATGTAATAACGATATGTTCCGTCTTGCTCCAATCCGTTTCCTGTAGTTGTGATAACTCCAGCAGATACATCGTCTGCAGTTAATAAATAATCTGCAATTCCTGCTGCACCAGTTGTTGCAGTAATAATATATTTCGTTTTTCCTGTATCGTTTCCTCCGCCAGTTTCACCTCCTGATTTATCAGAATCACTGCTGCAAGAAAATGCTGTAAAAGCTAAAACAGCTGATAATAAAGCTAATGTTGTACTTTTTTTCATTGTATTATGGTGTTTGTATTAAATTTAATTATTTGATTTACTGAAGTAATATCTCAACTTGATATAAAAAGCTCTACTTGGTTTTTGTAAGGAGAAATTATCGTAAAGCTTATTGTCTAAAAGGTTTTTACATTCTAAAGCAATATTGTATTTTCCGTTTGCCATAGTATACACTGCATTCAAATCATGGCTAAACTGTTGTGGAATCTCCAGTTTGCTGTCTTTGCTTCCCATACTTGGCCAAGACAAATAGTACGTATGTACATAAAGCAAGTTGTAACCAACAGAAAGATTGTTTCCTTTTTTCCAAACATTATTAAAGAACATTGTCGCATCTGCATTACCAAATAAATAAGGCATATTCGGAATCCTGTCATTATAGAAAGGAGACACATAGTTCTGGTTAGGTTCGTACATTGTTTTGTTTCTAATGTTCTGGTATGTAGCATTGAAACCAGCCGTAAAACGATTCGAGTATGAATATCTTACCTCACCATCAATACCATAATTCGTCACTTTTCCCTGATTGACATTGGTTGTCATGGTTTGATTATTATTCAATGTCGGACGAATAAAGTCTACTGCATTTCTATGCAAAAGATTTACATCAAATAATAAAGCATTCTTTTCGCTAAAACTCGTCTGATAACTTGCTCCAATATTATAATTGTTGCTCGATTCTGGTTTCAAAGCAAGATTTCCTTCTAAATTATCATTGACATTACCAAAGATTTCCTCTGGACTTGGCAATCTATATGTCTTTTCATAAGAGGCTTTAATCTGCAGATTACGTTTTAAATAATAACTCGTAGCCGCTCCATAACCAGTCGTAGAAGTATGGTCTACATATTTCTGATAAGCAATATCTCCTGTAGCTCCTGAAGGATTGTAACTTCTAGAATAAGTAGTTTTTAATGAATAATCTTTTAGAAACACAGAAGTACTCCACTTATCATTGTAATCTAATTTATACCCCAATCCTAAAACATTTTTCTGCGTTTTTTTAGGCTGTTTATAAACCAATGATTCAGGAACCAACTCGTCACTTTCTTTACGATCGAACGTATTAAACGTATTATTGACCATAAAAGAGTGTCTTTCATTAAGCGTATAAGTCGCGTTGGCTGTTGCTATACCATTGTTGTTATAGAACTTACGAAGCGTTCGGCTTCTTTCTCCTCCTGCTCCTTCATATTGTTTGTAATCGCCAAACCAATTGTATCTTCTAAAAACAGTATCAATATTCTGTTCGTAACCAAAATTGTAATTACCTGTTACATTTACATTAAGGCCTTTCGCAAACAAATCTTTTACCTGATATTTTAAAGTTGGCATTACAATGCTTCCTTTTCTATAAATCTTTCCAAAAACACTTACCATTCTTGCACCAGTCTGAATATCTGCTTGATTTTCTCCGCCAGTAAAACCAATCATTAATTTATCAGCATATTTTTTACCCGCTACCCCAACATTTACAATTACGGTTTCGTTGCGATATTTATCATGAAAACGTCTCACTCTCTGATTTGGGAAATAAGCACCCGTATTTAAATCGGCTACATCTACATTTACCCAATAATTATTATCAGAATAGTTCTGAAAAGCATTAATTTCTGTTGTAAAACCGCTTTTTGCTGTATAACCCGCATTTATACTTGAACGATGCGTGTTAAAAGACCCGAATGAATAAGAAGCATCGACAAATGTTCTCGGTTTGCTATTTGTTACAATATTTATTGCACCACCTAAAGCATCTCCTCCTAACCAAATTGGCACAACCCCTTTGTAGACCTCTACACGATCAGCAAGATTGATCGGAATATTATTCATTTGAAAAGAAGAACCGAAATTATCCATCGGAACTCCATCAATAAAAACTTTAATCTGATTTCCTGAGAATCCGTTTATAGAAAGCTCCGATCTAGAACCTACTCCACCCGCTTCACGATTACGAACCCCGGAAACACGATCCAAAGCATGGGATAAATCTAGAGTTGAGTTGTGTAGTTTTTTAGCATCAATGGCAGTTACACTGTAAGATTGTTTATTTACTTTATCCGTTTGAGATCTTCCCAATACGGTTACACTTTCTAACTCCTGCAATTCGCCTTCCATTTTAATTGAAACATCCAAATTGCCTGAAACTTCAATCTGTTTTTTCTGAACTGCAAATCCCATTGCGGAGATTTTTAATGTATGTTTTCCTGATGGTACATTTTTTAAAATATAGTTTCCGTTTTCATCTGACATAACACTTAAACCTGTTTTTTCGATGATAACTGTTGCAAACGGAATTGTTTCTCCAGAAGTTTCAACAACTTTTCCAGACACTGTGAAACCTTGATTTTGCTGGGAAAATGATAAGAACGTGGTTAGAAAAAATAAACTGGCAAATAAAAATTTTTGAGTTGACATATATTTAATTAGACTAATTATAAATAACTTTGCTGCAAAAGTACCATCAACGTCTCCAAAAAAGATAGGGAAAAACGGATTATTATTTTGTAAAAACGGATTATATTTTGAAAATCAAAGCCACTCTTCTAACTTCTCAAACGCCCATCATTAAAATTCAAATTGGAGATAAATATGATCCAAAAAGTATTTTAACCGAAGAAAATGTTCATATTGAAAATGACCATTCGGAAAAAATAATTAGTCATCATTTTATAACCGAAGGATTAGTTCTATTGGATACGCAATTGTATTTCTCCAATTCTAAGACTATTCTTTTTGAAATTGACGAAGAATCAATTGTTATGAATTTTATTTACAGCAGTAACATAGAAACTCATATTGATCAATTGGAAAGTGAAAAGTATTCTAAAGAAAATACCCATAATATATTTTACACCAATAATTTTAAGGGATCATTTAAAATTCCAGCTCACAAAAATGTAAACTATCTTTCTATTATTCTTTCCAAAGAGTTTTACTATAACATCATTAACGAAGATTGGCAATTGCATGAAAAATTTTCAAAAAAAATCCTTCAGAAGCAATCCGGTTATTTAACCTCAAAATATCTTCCGTTTACACCAGCAATTCAGTGGGTAACTTCGGAGATAAAAAATTGTACAAGAGAAGGTCTTTTAAAAAGAATTTATATCGAAAGCAAAATTAAAGAACTCCTTATTCATCAGCTCGAAACATTAATTATCAAGCCTTTACCAGCAGAAAATATCAACGAAGAAGATTACAGCAAACTTTTAGAAGCAAAAAAAATACTAGAAAACGATTATCGCAACACACCTACTCTTCCTGAGCTTTCCAGACTTATTTCGTTAAACGAATTCAAATTAAAAAAAGGCTTTAAAGCTTGTTTTGGAACAACTGTCAAAAGCTATATCATCAAACTTAGAATGGAGCATGCCAAAGAATTATTTCAAGCCAAAGCCTTTACGGTAAGCGAAGCGGCGTATAAATGTGGTTATAAAGACGTTTCTCATTTCTCGGCCGCGTTCAAAAACTATTACGGATTTTCTCCCCAAAAATTTAAAATCAATACCGATATCCTTCAGTTTTGGTTTCTCGCCTTTTCATTTATATGCTAAAAATAAGGGTTTTAAAATTCAGTCCGTCGACTTCCTCTTAAAACCCTTAAAATAAGACATTAATGTATAATCTAAACTTTTTATACAAGTACCCACGATCAAATGAATATGTCAAAATTTAATTCAAAAAAAATGTTTCTCCAAAAAACATGAATTAGTTAAAATCTAAAAAATGACATTCTAAAAAAGGTAAAAAACAGCATTTGTTTTTAAATTTCAACATGCCAAAAGTAGAGCCCTTAAAAGAGAATACCTTACGGTTTTCCTCATTGCATGAAAAAATTAACAATATTATTTACAATTAAAAACCTTAAGTGATTGTACTGCAAAATATTGCAAAAATATACTTTAACTAAATTTTAGCATAATAAAATGTCGAATTCATACATAAAAAGGGCGAAAAAAGCTTAAAAAAAATATTTCTTGTCCTAGATTAAGTCTCTTTTTCACAAACCCTCGCTACATTTGCATGTAATTCTTTTAATTAGATAATTAGAATCTTAGAACCTCAAAAAAATGAAACAACTGCAATTTTTATTACTAGGAAAAAATGAAGCTATTTTGGCTATTCTACTTCGTCTTGTTAATGCAGATGAAAATTGGAACGCCGTAGCTTTTAATAATGAAAAAGAAGCACAAGAATACTTTCAGAATAATATCATTGATATTGTTCTTTTGAGTTCTGCAATTGAAGATCATGTCGAAAAAGAATTCACTTCTTTCTGCTTAAAAAATCAGCCAAATGTTGAAGTCATTGAGCATTTTGGTGGCGGAAGCGGTTTATTGAAATCTGAAATTCTGCATAGATTGCATCTAAAAGGAAAGATTTAGCATACGCTTTTCTTTTCTAAATATAATAAAAATCCACTTATTGATTATAAGAAATTTATGCTATTTTTGAGAACACAAATTTAAACCAATACCTCAAAAAGTAAGTTTCTTAAGATGAAAAAAAGCATCATTCTTTTATTAATTTGTTTTTCCTTTCAAATAGGAACTTCACAAAAAATCTATTTCGAAAAAAGCAATTACAAAGACAGTCTGTCTCTTAGCAAAAGCATACCGCTTCTTGCCAAAAAAGTACTTCCTCTTTATAAAAATCCAAGCAGGGCTTCCTATTTAGACAATTATGCCAGAATACAATCTGTTGCAGGAGATTTTAAAGGAATGCATGAAACTTTTGTGACCTATTCGCAGGAAATTTTAGGTGACAGTATTGCCAACAGACCTCTAGGATTTGTTTACAAAACGTATGCAAAAACAGCCTCAAAAGAACCTAAAACAAAGGCTGATTTTGAAAAAGTCTTTACCACTGAGTTTTACAGATTATATAATACTTTAAATGTAGACGGAAAAAGTTGGGCCGAAGGGTATTATGAATTAAAACTATCTGACATTAAAAACGATTTTGAAACCCAGCTTAAAGCGGTTCAAGATAATGACAGCATTAGTGTAGAAAATGCTGCGCAATTGTGCCGACAATATTCTCGCTATTTGATTTTAAGCAAAACGCTTTCACTTGCTCATAAAATAATTGCAAAAATCGAAGCCGATACTTATATAATAGACCGCGATATCATTATTACATTGCCCAACGGAAGTACAATTTCTGCTACGATGGTTAGACTTAAAAATGTATCTGAACCACAGCCCGTGATAATGAAATATAATATCTATGCAGGAAATGAAGTTAGCGACTGCAAAGAAATTGCAAATATGGGCTATGTGGGTTTTGTTGCCAATACACGAGGCAAACGTTTAAGCAATGATCCAATAGAACCTTATGAACACGATGGCGACGATGCGTATCATATTTTGGACTGGGTTAGCAAACAGACGTGGTGCAATGGTAAAATCGGATTATACGGCGGCAGTTATTTAGGTTTTAGCCAATGGAGCGCTGTAAAAAAAGTACATCCTGCTTTAAAGACAATTGTACCGTTAGTTTCTGTTGGTGCAGGAATTGATTTTCCGATGCAAAACGGAATTTTTATGACCTATGCCTTAAAATGGATTCATCTGGTTACCAATACAAAACTAACAGATCTCAATAGCTTTTTGAACAGCAAAAAATGGGACGAAGTTTTTACGCAATATTATAAAACCGGAGCGAGTTTCCGTTCCTTAGACAAAATTGAAGGCAATGCTTCTCCTTTGTTTCAAAGATGGCTGGATCATCCTGCTTATGATAGTTACTGGCAAAATATGACGCCTCAAAAAGAAGCATTTGCGAATATTAATATTCCTATTTTAAGCACAACTGGCTATTATGATGACGATCAGCTTGGAGCGATGTATTACTACAATCAGTACCAAAAATATAATAAAAGCGACAATTATTATCTTATAATCGGGCCATATGATCATGGCGGTTCGCAAGGCACTCCTCGAAAAGAATTAGGAGGCTACACAATCGATGAGGCGGCAAATATTCCGATTAATGCTATTATCTTTCAATGGTTTGACCATATTTTGAAAGGTGCAAAACGTCCTGAAATTTTGAAGGATAAAGTAAACTTTGAAATTATGGGCAAAAATGAATGGAAAAGTGTTGCTTCGTTAGACCAAATGCACAATGATAACCTAACTTTTTATTTAAGTGGCAGCAATTCGAAATACTCCTTACAAAAAACAGCTCCTAAAAAGGCTGTTTCTATTAACCAAACGGTTGATTTAACAGATCGATCTGAAATTAACATCTACAATGATGACTACGTAAATGGTTTTCCTAAAGTTATAGATTCGATTTTTAAACCAGAAAAACATCTGTTGGTTTTTGAAAGTGATCCTCTTGAAAATGCAACTATAATTAGCGGTTCCTTAAAAACGTCGTTAAAAATAAGCACCAACAAAAAAGATATTGATGTAGAAATACAGCTTTACGAAAAAACAGCCAAAGGTCAATATTTTGCTTTAACCAATAATTTGCAAAGAGCCAGTTTTGCAAAAGATAGAACCAAAAGACAGTTATTGACTCCTAATAAAATAGAAACAATTGACATTGAGCAAACTTTTATAATTTCTAAAGAATTAGAAAAGGGAAGCTCAATTGTAATTGTATTAGGAGCCAACAAAAATCCGAATTGGGAAATTAATTACGGTACAGGTAAAAATGTGAGCGACGAAACTATTGCTGACGCTAAAGAACCTTTACAAATAAAATGGTATTCTGACAGCAAAATCATAATTCCGATTTTAAAATTGTAAAAACATTTTTCAGCTATGGAAAAAACATATTCAGTTGTATTTTATTCTAAAGGATTAGTCGAGCCTGTTAAAAAATTGAAAGACTTTTTGAAAAGCAAAATCGATTGGTACAACAGCTGCAATTCTGAAGCCCATATTACGATTTGTGAATTTACAATTGAGGAGTCTCAATTTGATTCAATCAGACAAAAACTTGCTAAAATCTCAGATACTTTTACGCCTTTTGAAGTGTCTTTAAATCACTTTGATTCTTTTCCGAATGCTGGCGCTTTCTTTATTGGTGTAAATGAAGATTCAGAAAAAAATCTTGTTCCGATTATGAAAAAGATTCATGAAATTTTGAAGTTTTTAAAACTCAAAAAAAGCGACAACCCGCATCTATCAATCGGACGAAGATTAACTCCCGAAAATCTGAAAATTGCTTCTGAGCTTTTTACCACAATTGATCTTCAATTTGAATGCAATGAAATTGTTTTAAGGGAATTTGATCCCAAAGTAAAACAGTTTTTTGTGATTGATGCTTTTCCTTTTGGAAGTAATCCAGAACCTGAGTTCGTGCAAGGGAGTTTGTTTTAATTGTTCTGCCACTAAGGCACAAAGATTTTTTTAATAATTTTCTCAAATGCCAAAAAACGCAATTAATGGTTTCAACCATTAGAACGCAATACAAATCAAATCCCGCAACAACATAAAAAACTTTGCGACTTAGCGACTTTGTGGCAAAAATTCGCATAACATTTTTTCGTATATTTGAATTTCGCAATTCACAAATATGAAATCCCTAGATTCCTTTTACCAAGATATTACCGAAGGCTCAACTGTTGACCCCACTTCTTTATTGCCAAACGACATTCAGAAAGAAATCGGGCACTTTAATGTTTTCGACATAAAAGAACTTCTAGAGCGCATGAAAGGAAAGCCTGGAATGCCTTATGACCGCAGAGCGTATTACAAAATAAGTTTAATTAGAGGTCACAACAAAGCGGAATATGCCGATAAAGTAATCGAAATCGAAAAACAGGGATTGCTATTTGCAACTCCAAAAATTCCGTACAATTATTTACCACAAGACACCAATCAAGGTGGACAATTTTGCGTTTTCACCAGTGAATTTTTATCTAAAAATAAAAGCGGAATTGATCTAGACGAACTTCCCATTTTCGCTTCAGACGGTTATCCAATTTTTCAGCTTTCTGACGAAGAAGTTGAAGAAGTTGCTTTGATTTTCAACAAAATACAAAAAGAAATCAACTCGGATTATATTTACAAGTATGATTTAATTCGAAATTATGTGGCGGAGTTAATTCATTTCGGACAAAAATTACAGCCTATTACAGCTTTATATTCTAAACACAATTCGGCAGCAAGAGTTTCTTCTTTATTTGCTGAATTATTAGAAAGACAATTCCCAATTGAATCCCCAAATCAGCGATTAGAATTGAGAACAGCGAAAGATTTTGCCGAAAGATTATCTGTTCATGTAAATCATTTAAATAAGGTTCTAAAGGAAAACACCGGAAAAACCACGACAGAATTAATCAGCAACCGACTGACAAACGAAGCCAAAATACTTTTAAAACAAACCGATTGGAATATCTCGGAAATCGCTTATTCCCTTGGTTTTGAAGAATTAGCGCATTTCTCTAATTTCTTTAAAAAACAAACTTCTTATACGCCAATTGCTTTTAGAGCTTAAATTTTGTTTCAGGTTTCAGGTTTCAGGTTTCAGGTTTCAGGTTTCAGGTTTCGTAGAACTTTGTCAAAGTTTGAAACTTTGACAAAGTTTAACACAACGTTTTGGAATTTGGAATTTGAATTTTGGAATTTATCACTCGTGATTTGAATTTCGCAAACATCCATTTGATATTTACAACTCCCCAACTCTACTTCGCTCCTACCTTTGTCTCATCAAATTAAAAGAACGAAAAGATGAATTTATCAAACAACAAAATCTTAATAACTGGCGGTGCGAGCGGTATCGGACTTGGACTTGCCGAACGATTTATTCAGGAAAACAATACCGTGATTATTTGCGGAAGAAGAGAATCGGTTTTAAAAAACGTAAAAGCAAAATTTCCTACGGTTATAACAAAAGTATGCGACTTATCTATAGAACAAGAACGAATCGCTCTTTACGAATGGATTGCTGCAAATCATCCTGATTTAAACGTTTTAATCAATAATGCGGGAATTCAGAATTGGGTTTCGGTTACTGATGCTGATTTTTACGAAAGTATGAAAGCAGAAATCAGCACCAATATTGAAGCGCCTTTGCATTTAACGTCCTTATTTATTCAGTTGCCATCGCTAAAAACAGTGATGAATGTAACTTCTGGATTAGCCTTTTCTCCTTTTGCAAAAGTTCCCGTTTATTCGGCTACAAAAGCGTTTTTTAGATCGTTTACACTTTCGCTTCGTCATTTATTAAAAGAAAAAAATATTGAAGTAGTCGAAATTATTCCCCCTGCGTTAAACACAGATTTAGGCGGAATCGGTCTTCACGATGCACATCCAAGCGTAAGCAGTTTTATCGAATCTATCTTCGAACAGCTAAAAGAAGGCAGACAAGAACTGACTTTCGGCACAAGCGAAACCAGATTAAACGCAAGCGCAGAAGAATTGAGAAATCATTTTAATGCAATGCATAATTAATGGTAAATTATAAATGGTGAATTGTTAATTGAAAAGATAAAACATTTGGAACTTCACTTTCTATAAATACACATAGCTATGTGTTAGAAACTAGTTTCTTTAAGCAATCTTTTAAAAGAGAAATAAAATCTATGTTTCTATGTTTTTAAATAATAAACTCAACGATTTGTCCTCCTGAGCGAAGTCGAAGGACATTGGTGCCGTAAAGGTCTTCGACTACGCTTAGACTGACAAAAAAACAGCAAGTAATTCACAATTAACCATTCAGCATTCACAATTAATAATTAACCATTCACAATTAACAATTAAAAAAATGGCAGTAAATACAAAAATAGCTCTAGTTACAGGCGGTAGCAGAGGTTTAGGAAAAAACATGGCAATTGCAATTGCAAAAAAAGGACTTGATGTAATTATCACGTACAACAGTAAAAAAGAAGAGGCTGATTTAGTAGTAAAAGAAATTGAAAGTTTAGGTCAAAAAGCGGCTTCATTGCAATTGAATGTTGCTGAACCTGGAACTTTTGATTCATTTTTTGAAAGTGTAAAAACAGTTTTGAAAGACACTTTTAAAACCGATAAATTCGACTTTTTAGTAAACAACGCTGGAATCGGGATTCACAATTCTTTTATTGGAACAACCGAAGCTGAGTTTGATCAATTGACTAATATTCAGTTCAAAGGTCCATTTTTCTTAACTCAAAAAGGATTAAACGTAATGAATGACGGCGGCGGAATTGTAAACATTTCGACAGGTTTAGCACGATTTTCATTCCCTGGATATGCGGCTTACGCTTCTATGAAAGGCGCAATTGAAACTTTGACCAAATATCAGGCAAAAGAATTAGGAGCAAGAAAAATAAGAGTAAATGTTGTTGCTCCTGGCGCTATTGAAACTGATTTTGGAGGCGGTGTAGTTCGCGATAACGAACAAATGAACCAGCAAATTGCTTCTGTGACGGCTTTAGGAAGAGTTGGTCTTCCTGATGATATTGGCGGTGTTGTTGCCTTTTTATGTACTGAAGATTCTCGCTGGGTAAATGCACAACGAATCGAAGTTTCTGGAGGGATGATGTTATAAGTTTTTTAAAATTCCAAATTTAAAATTCCAAATTCCAAAAAAAGCAATTGTTAAACCTGACAGGTTTTAAAAACCTGTCAGGTTTGAATGTAGAACCTGAAACTTGAAACTTGAAACAAAAAAACACAAAACAAAACCCGATAAGTAACCAAAAACTTATCGGGTTTGTCATTTCAAATAATATTTGAATTAGTAAAGCGTTTTAGTTTTTTTCTACAGAGACATTAAAACCGCCCTCTGCGTCAAAAACAATATCATAAAATTTAGTATCTTTTTCTATACCAACTTCGTATGTTGTTTTTTTCTTATCGTCTACCACCATTGCAATTTCTAGAATCGCTTTTGCTTTATAATTCTTTTTTAAATACGACTGTGCTTTTATCGGAAGCTGTTTAAACGAGATCTGCAATTCATATGCTTTCATGTTTCCAAGATTATCGTAAATCGCTACCGCTTTTGTTCTGTCATCTACATTGTATCGCGCTTCATACCTGATCTCATCTGCGTCGTCACCAACATATTCTTCCGACCAGACTGGTACTTTTCCCGGATATTCTCTCTCAAAAGCAAATCGGATTTTTTCTGGAGGTGTGACCACTTTTTTCATATTGGTTCCCTCCTGCGCAATTAAAAAACTACTGCATAAAAAAGTAAAAGACAAAAGCACGTTTTTCATAGTTTCATTTTTTAAATTAAACTTTAATAACGTATTAAAAGTACTACTTTTTCTATTACGATAATAGGAAGAAATTAACATTTTTTCTCGGAAGAAAAAACTCTTTTAAAATCAAGCATTCAATTACAATTCTAGCTTTTTTAATCGGTCTGTTAGTTCTCTTTTATAAGTAATTCCGATTGGGATTCTTTCATTTTTAATCACCACAAAATCTTTTTCGGTTGCATCAATTTTATCCAGCGCCACGATGTACGATTTATGAATGCGCATAAAACTCTTTTCAGGAAGACATTTTTCAAACTCTGTTGTCGTGATAGAAGCCAGATACGTTCTTTTGATGGTGTGAAGTTTTACGTAATTACCAAAACTCTGTGCATACAAAAGCTGGTCCAATTCAATTTCCATTAAATAGCCATCGACTTTTACGTTTACTGAGTTTACCGTTTCTTCTGTTTTTTGTTTTGCACTTTCTGTAGCAAAAAAACGGTCAATTGCTTTTAAAAACCTTGGAAAATAGATTGGTTTCAGCAAATAATCAATCACTCCGTAATCATAGCTTTCCAATGCAAATTCAGAATAGGCCGTGGTTAAAATAGTCTTTGGATGCGTTGGAAGAATTTTAAGCAGTTCCATTCCCGAAATCTCAGGCATATTTATGTCTAGAAACATTAAATCGACTGAATTTTCTCTGAGATAATTCATCGCTTCAATGCCATTATATCCTTGAAAAACCAATTCTAACTGCGGATTCTGTTTAATATAATTAGCCAGAACATAATGCGCAGCGGGTTCATCATCTATAATAATGCATCTTTTTGTTTCTCTCATCCTACAAACTTTTTAAGCTGTATTTGTAAATCTACAATATAAGTCTGTTTATCGTCTTTTACATCCAATTTATAGTCTTTTCCATAAATTAAATTCAGACGTTCAATCGTATTTTTCAAACCGATTTTGGTCGAAATCACATCGTTTTTCTTCGGAATTGAATTGGCTACATGAAGATGCAACAATCCACTTTCAACAGTAATATTAATTTTTACGAAGCAATTTTCGATAGCACAAGTTCCGTGTTTAAAAGCATTTTCTATAAATGCAATTAGCAGCATCGGAGAAATTTTATAGGTGTATTCGATATCTACTTTACTTTCAAAATTAATCTCGCAACGATAACCCACACGCTCTTTTTCTAGCTGAACGTAACTGTTTATAAATTCCAATTCGTCTTCTAAAGAAACACATTGTTTGCTGTTGCTTTCTAATTGGTAACGCATTAATTGCGAAACTTTCATAATCAAATCTGGCGTTCTGTCTGGAAACTGAAGACTGATTCCGTAAAGCGTATTAAATGTATTGAATAAAAAATGCGGATTTAATTGTCCTTTCAATGAATTTAATTGCATTTGATTGAACAATAAAGCCGCATCGGTTTGTTTTCTATGAATACGATAAAACTTAAAAACAATAATCGGACTCAGAATGCAGACCAAAGTTCCTAAAACACTCGCCAACTGGTAGGCATAACTTCTCTGATGTGAGTTCTGATAAAGATGGCATTTGGCAAACATATCCATCCTTGTAATTTCATATAATATGACAGAGAATACAAAAACACCAAAGAGCGTTAAAATGATATAGGTAAAAGGTTTATTGCTTTTAAATAAAATAGGAAGGAGAAAGAAGCGGTTAAACTGAGCATGCATGTACAAAATGCAATAGAAAAATACACCCATTAAAATTGAAATGAAGGAACTAAACAGCATCCAGTCATTTTTTAAGGTATAAATTGTAAAGGAGAAAAGGACAACGGCAACCTCCTGCCACCATTTGTTATCCAGTATGTTATCAATTTTTTTGTTCATTCTTAATTTTGAAATAGTTTACAAAGTACGAACAAATATTTAATTATTTTTTTCAAAAAATGACCAATTCAATTCGTCATTTACTAGTGCAGTACATCACTTAACCTGACTTTTATCAGTATAAGAGAAATAAATTTGTTTCATCAAAACATTTTATATCACACCTTGAGTTTATGTATTTCAAAAAAATTACCTTATTATTTTTCTTGATTTTTGCCTCAATCGGTTACGCTCAAAACCTGTCTTTAAAAGAAGCAGTAAAAACAGGTCTTGAAAACTACGGTTCTATCCGGGCAAAAAACAATTACACCAATGCATCAAAAGAGACTCTAAAACAATCTCGACGTGATTATCTGCCGAACTTAAATTTATCGGCACAGCAAGATTACGGAACTGTAAACGGACAAAACGGACCGTTGTATGGTTTTGGTGGTTTAGGAGTTGCTTCATCAGGTTTACCTCTTCCTGAACAAAACTGGAATTCGGCGTTTGGTGCGCTTTATCTAGTCAACATGAACTGGGATTTTTTCACTTTCGGAAAAACACAGGAAAAAATCAATTTATCTAAAATTGATGTTCAGGCCAAAGAAAAAGACTTACAGCAAGAAAAATTCCAGCAGGAAATTAAAATTTCGGCTGCCTATTTAAATCTATTGGCAAGTCAGAGATTGCTGATTTCTCAGCAGAAAAATCTAGATCGCGCAGAAGTTTTCAAAAAGACAGCTGTTGCAAGAGTTAAAAACGGATTATTGGCCGGAGTCGATTCTACATTGGCTACAGCTGAAGTTTCTAAAGCTAAAATTGCTTTAAACTTAGCAAGGAATTTCGTTAAAGAACAGAACAACAAATTAGTCGATTTAATGGGCGTTGCGCCGCAGGATTTTGTTGCAGACACGCTTTTTGTAACGCAGATTCCGAAAGAGTTAATTCAGGGAAATGCGGCAAATGACAGTCTTCATCCGTTATTGCAATTGTATAAAACGAAAATCGATTACAGCAATCAGCAGGTTAAATTGTTCAAACGTTTTTATTATCCAACGATGAGCGCTTTTGGTGTTTTACAAACCAGAGCTTCAGGATTTGACAATACTTATGCTACAGACCAAAATGCCTTTAGCAGAAATTATTGGGATGGCGTAAATCCAGATCGTACCAATTATTTGGTTGGTGTTGGAATTACATGGAATTTAACTACTCCTTTTAGATCAAGCAAACAAGTAAGTGCTCAGAAATTTGTTTCTCAGGCTTTGCAGGAAGAATACAATCAGGCAGATAGAGAATTGAAATCGCAATTGAATTTTGCCGAAGATAAGATCAAAATTACTTTAGAAAATTATGCCGAAGCGCCAATTCAGGTCGATGCGGCAAAAAGAGCTTACGTACAGAAATCGACTTTATACAAAAACGGTTTAACCGATCTGACCGATTTGACACAAACGATGTATGTTTTAAACCGTGCCGAAATCGACCGTGATATTGTCAACAATAATGTATGGCAGTCGTTCTTACTGAAAGTAGCCGCAACAGGCAATTTTGACTTATTTATAAATGAATTTTAACTATAGATCCAAATGAATTTAATACGTTTTGCACTCCGCAAACCCATTTCCATTTTAGTATTGGTTGCGGGTCTATTTTTCTTCGGAATTGGTGCCATCAAAGACATTAAGGTAGACATTCTGCCAAAAATGAATTTGCCGGTTATCTATATTGCGCATCCGTTTGGAGGTTACACGCCAGACCAGATGGAGGCTTATTTTGCCAAAAACTACGTAAACGTTTTACCTTTCTCGAACGGTATCAAATCGGTAGAAACCAAAAATATTCAGGGGTTAATGATTATGAAATTAACCTATTATGAAGGAACCAACATGGCTCAGGCAGCTGCCGAGTTAAGTGCGCTTTCCAACAGAATCCAAGCGGCTTTTCCTCCAGGAACACAGCCTCCGTTTATCATTCGTTTTGATGCTTCTTCACTTCCAATTGGACAATTGGTTTTGAGCAGTAAAATACGTTCCAACAACGAATTACAGGATTTAGCCAACGTTTATGTTCGTGCTTCGTTTACGGCGATTCCTGGTTTATTATCTCCAGCTCCTTTCGGCGGAAGCCCAAGAACTATCGAGGTAAACGTTGATCCAGATTTATTGCGTTCTCATAATATGACGCCAGACCAAATCGTAGATGCGATTCGTTTGAACAACCAAACTGCTCCTTCTGGAAACGTGCGTATGGGCGACAAAAACTATATTACGCCAACGAATAATACAATTAAAGAAGTTAAAGATTTTGAACAGATTCCGTTATTCAAAGGCGGCGTTCAGAACTTAAAACTGGGCGATGTTGCGTCTGTAAAAGACGGTGCCGATATTACGGCAGGTTATGCTTTGGTAAACGGAAAACGTTCGGTTTACATTAGTATTGCAAAAGCGGGAGACGCTTCGACTTGGGATGTGGTTCAGAAATTGAAAAAAGAACTTCCTAAAATTCAAAGTACGCTTCCTGAAGATGTAAACATTACGTACGAATTTGACCAATCGGTTTATGTAATTAACTCGGTTAAAAGTTTGATTACTGAGGGAATTATCGGTGCGGTTCTAACTGGTTTAATGGTTTTATTATTCTTGGGCGACCGTCGTGCGGCTTTAATCGTAATTATGACGATTCCGATTTCGATTATTTCTGGAGTTTTATTCCTGAAATTATTCGGACAAACGATCAACTTAATGTCTCTTTCAGGATTGGCTCTTGCAATTGGTATTTTGGTGGATGAAAGTACCGTAACCATCGAAAATATTCACCAGCATCTCGACATGGGAAAACCCAAGGCACTCGCCATTTGGGATGCCTGTCAGGAAATTGCTTTGCCTAAATTGTTGATCCTTCTTTGTATTCTAGCCGTATTTGCGCCAGCATTTACCATGGTCGGAATTCCGGGAGCATTGTTCTTGCCTTTGGCTTTAGCGATTGGATTCTCAATGGTAATTTCATTCTTGCTTTCGCAGACTTTTGTTCCTGTAATGGCCAACTGGATGATGAAAGGTCATGAAAAACACGAACACGCACCCAATATAACAGACGATGAAGCAGAGTTTAACGCCTGCGGATTAACGCCTGAATCGGAGCAAAATTTAATTGGTCAGAAAAAAGATTTGGTTGAAAGAGAAGACTTCAACAACGACGGGAAAGTAAGCGGTTTCGAAAAATTCAGAAATCGTTTCATGCGAACTTTAGATCGTTTGTTTGTTCATAAAAAAGCAACGACTATTATTTATCTAACGGGATCAATTATTCTGGCGATTGTATTTCTTACTTTTATCGGAAAAGACGTTTTCCCGAGAACCAATTCAAGTCAGTTTCAATTGAGAATGCGCGCCATTGACGGAACGCGTTTGGAAAGAACAGAAGAACAAGCCAGAGTTGTTTTAAAAGAATTGGAGAAAATGGTGGGTAAAGATCATATCGGAATTACGTCTGTATATGTCGGCCAGCACCCTTCTCTATTCTCAATCAACCCGATTTATTTGTTCATGGCAGGTTCTCACGAAGCGGTTTTCCAAGTGAGTTTAAAAGACTATCATGAAGATATGGACGACTTTAAAGATGAGTTTAGAGCAAGACTTAAAAAAGTATTACCAGATACGAAACTTTCTTTTGAGCCAATCGAATTGACAGATAAAGTTTTAAGTCAAGGTTCTCCTACTCCAATTGAGATTCGAGTAGCAGGAAAAGACAAGAAACGAAATGAATTATACGCCACTCAAATTGTAGACAAACTAAAAGCGATTTCGTATTTCAGAGACGTACAGATTGGTCAGCCCATTCATTATCCAGCAATGAATATTGATATTGACAGAACCCGTGCGGCTGAATTAGGAGTTGATATGAATGATATTTCACGTTCATTGGTTGCCTCAACCTCATCTTCTCGTTATACCGAAAAAAATAACTGGGTAGACGAAAAAGCAGGATTATCGTATTCTGTTCAGGTTCAAGTACCATTAAATAAAATGAAAAGCAAAACCGATATTGGAGAAATTCCGGTATTGAAAAACTCGCTTCGTCCGGTTTTAAGCGACGTTGCCAAAATTACACCGGGATTTGTAAGCGGTGAAAATGACAATTTAGGGGCCATGCCATACATTACCGTTACGGCAAACATCTACCAAACCGATTTAGGTACGGCATCAAAAGATGTGAGCAAAACAATTAGTGCCTTGGGCGAATTACCTCGTGGTTTGTTTATCACGCCAATTGGACTAAGTACTGTATTGACTGAAACATTAAGCAGTTTGCAAACGGGGTTATTGGTTGCCGTTTTCGTAATCTTCTTAATGTTGGCCGCTAATTTCCAATCGTTCAAAGTTTCGCTGGTTATTTTAACAACAGTTCCTGCCGTAGTTTTAGGATCTTTATTAATGCTGACGCTTACAGGTTCAACGTTAAATTTACAATCATATATGGGAATCATCATGTCTGTCGGAGTTTCTATTGCCAACGCCGTTTTATTGGTTACGAATGCCGAACAGCTTCGAAAAATAAACGGAAATGCCTTAGAATCTGCGCGTGAAGCGGCTGCGTTGCGTCTTCGTCCGATTATCATGACTTCGGTTGCGATGATTGCGGGAATGTTGCCAATGGCAATTGGTCACGGCGAAGGAGGCGATCAGGTTTCTCCGTTAGGAAGAGCGGTTATTGGCGGATTATTATTTTCTACTTTTGCCGTATTATTAATCCTTCCGCAGATATTTGCGTGGGCACAAGAAAAAACATCGACACAATCTGTTTCTTTAGATCCTGAAGACGAAGAAAGTATCCATTATATCTCATCATTAAAACCAAAAAATGAACACTAAAATTATAAAATATAGCCCGCTGTTTCTAGCAGCAGTATTTTTTCTGAACAGCTGTAATTCTAAAAAAGAAGAAACAGTAAAAGCAGAAATCGAACCTAAAGTAGAAACTTTCGCTTTAGCGAAAGAAAAACTAACAACAGAATTGCGTTTACCAGCCGAATTAACCGGTTTCCAACAAGTTGATTTGTATGCAAAAGTGAGCAGTTTCGTAAAACTATTGAAAGTTGATATTGGTACGAAAGTAAAAAAAGGACAGCTTTTAATTGTTTTAGAAGCACCAGAAATCAGTTCGCAATTGGCCGCAGCCGAATCGAGATTGAAATCGATGGAAGCAATTTACGCAACCAGCAAAAGTACTTACAACCGTTTGTATGAAACAAGCAAAGTAGAAGGAACAATTTCTAAAAACGATTTAGAAATGGCAAGCGGGAAAAAGAATTCTGATTACGCACAATATCAGGCAGCAATTGCAGCGCACAAAGAAATCTCGATTATGAGAGGTTATCTAGAAATTCGTGCTCCTTTTGATGGCGTTGTAGCGGCTAGAAATGTCAATTTAGGAACATTTGTTGGTCCAGCAGGAAAAGGTTCAGATTTGCCTTTATTAACGATTCAGGAGCAAAGTAAATTGCGTTTGGCAGTTTCGGTTCCAGAATTGTACACAGGATATTTGCACCCAGGCGACGAAATGAGTTTTAATGTAAAATCGTTACCAGAAACGTTTACAGCAAAAATTACCAGAATGTCTGGCGCTTTAGATTTAAAATTACGTTCTGAAAGAGTTGAAATGGACGTTCATAACACCAAAGGAAATTTATTGCCAGGAATGGTTGCCGAAGTTTTGTTACCGCTTAACGCGAAAGACAGTACGTTCGTCATTCCAAAATCGGCTTTGGTGAATTCTGCAGAAGGATTATTTGTAATCAAAGTCGTGAATCATAAAGCGACTAGAGTTGATGTGAAAAAAGGAAGAGAAATCGACGATAAAATCGAAATATTCGGCGATTTGAACCCTCAAGATAAACTGGTAAAAATTGCCAGCGAAGAAACTAAGGAAGGCGATGTAATAAACGAATAACCAGCGTTTAGTCTTCATTTTAGTGATTACCAAAAACTGTACGCATTCTTAGGAATGCAAATTTAAAAATTTGCCTAAAAGGGCAGTTCTTCTTTAATTGGAGGGACTGTTCTTTTTTTTTTGGTTCATTTTTTTTAATTGTATCTCTTATTCTTTGTAAGAATATTTAAATATATTTGAAGACCTTAAAAATATAAACTAACCGAAATTAACATGAATGTAAAATTAATAATAGCTTCCTTAGGATTGTTTTCTCTATTTGGTTGTGCTCAAAAAAATAATTTAACAAAAACTGAAATTGAACTAATTAAAAAAATAGACTTTAATACAGATTTGCTTGTGGAATTAAAAGAATGCACTAAAAATGATTTAAAACAATTACCTGCAATTGAAGAAGAAACTGGAGATATATTTGAAAATAAATTTTATAATGGCGTTTATTCAGAAACTACAGAGGATAAAGCAGTAAATTTTGTAAAGAAAGTTAAAAATAAATTTAGAGATAAAGGTTATTTAATTTTTGAATTTGAAACCAATGAAGATAAAAAAGGTGTAGCCGTAATTAAAGGTACAGATGATTTAGATATTATCCGCTATAGAAGAACTGATGGTATAAACTATGACTTAGACAATACTGCCTTAGTTGCTAAAATTTCTGAATGGAAATCAAAATATGGTCTAATAATAATTGGATGCAGTAGAGATTGGGTTCATCTTGAATTTGATAAACTACCCTCTGACTTAGATTCTTTTGCTAAAGAAGTTTATAAATTTTGTCCAGATTCTGTTGATCAAGGTGTTGGATCAATGGAAAACCTTGTATCAGCAATTAAGGAAATGAATGGATTGTGGTTGTGGTGGGATTGATAAAATAGTTTTTTTTCTGGTAGCATGAGCATACTACTTTTTAGCCAGCGAAGAAACTAAGGAAGGCGATGTCATAAACGAATAACCTGCGTTTAGTCTTCATTTTAGTGATTACCAAAAGCTGTACGCATTCTTAGGAATGCAAATTTAAAAATTTGCCTAAAAGGGCAGTTCTTCTTTAATTGGAGGGACTGTCCTTTTTTTGTTTAATAAAATCAGGTAAAAATACTTGGCTATTGAGATTGGTAAATTGATATTTTTGATGTAACAATTTAAAATTAATTAAATCAAAATAAGTTACATTTCTTAAAAATATTATAATTATTGATAGTTTCAAGACTAAAAGAACTTATACCTAATTGATTAAATAAATTTAGAAAAACTTATACAAAATTTAGCCATTATATGCCAGAAAGTAAATTAAGTAAAAAATTAAAAAGTGATCCAAGATTTATTCCTTACAATGAAAAATATGATTATAATTACATTTTTGAATATATCAAAAAAACAAGAGATTCAAATGAGAATATACATCTCATACACAATGCTTTGAATTCTGTATTTTTCAATCGATACTACAAAGATCTTAAGTTATATTACGATGGAATAATTAAAGAGAATAACTTATCTAAAAATGCTTTTCTTGAATTAGTTATCACTTTTGCTAATAGAGATTTTTACTTAATCATTAATAGAACTAATGAATCTTTAAAAGATAAAGAGGAATTTAATTATGATGAGCTCAGCAATAGCACCTTTCAATCAAATATATCAGAATTAGGAAGTGTAAATGCTCAAGCTGGATTAGAAGCAGGTCATGATGGATTAAATACTATTATGAATATGACATTACAAAGCTTCATCGACACAGATAATTCCAAATATGATCTAGAACATTTAGATAATTGCGCAAGAATATTTGGCTTTTCTAATATTTATGTTGTGGTAAAAGCAGCTTATGATATGTCTATTTGGGAAAATCATAGTTTAAAATATGATAAAGCTAAAAAAGAATTAAAGGTTAAAGTTTTAGAAGAAAAGAATCAAATATTAAATAGAATTGGCGAATACCGCTTAGAAAGAAATATATTTTCAAGTAAGACTCTTATTTTATCCTCTTATCAAAAAAAAGATAAATTTTACGAACTTATTTCTGCTCAATCTTATAAAAAAAGAAAAACAAAAAGACTTAAGTCTGTTCAAATAATAGACAGTGAAATAATTTATAAATTAGCAGATGGAATAGATAAAGAAGCTGTATTAAAAGAATTAATGTCATTTTCAGCTTTGACGACATATTATTCATTCATAAAAAATGAAATTTTAGTCAATTTTACGGACATTAATCTCCATGATGTTTTATTAGTATTTACAGAAGTGCAAAATTTGTTTAATAAAGCTTTTCAAATTAAAAAAGTTGAAAGTGATACAGATATCAAAAACTTCGATTTGTTTAAAATTAGAATAAAAAAAAACGATCTTATTAATTATGTTTTTTCAAAAACAAAATACTCCAAAGCTCAAATTAAAGATCTTATTGAATTATTTAGCCACAAAGAAGGATACCACAATATCTGGGAAAAGCCTTTAATTGAATTTGACAACTATTTAATTCCAATTATGTTGCCTTTATTAAGTCCAAATACTTTAAGAATGACTGATTTTTGGCTTGAAAAGGGGGGCTTTGATTTAGATACTCGTGGTGTTTTATTTGAAAACTATCTAAAGGAATTTTTGTTAGATACATTGAATCGAAAAGGTTTTTTCGTAAACATTCCTGATAAAAATATTTTTCGCAATAACAAAGACGACTTCGAAGAAATAGATTTAATAGTTGAATTAAAAAACATTACAGTTATAGCTGAAGTAAAATGCATTAAATATCCTTTTGACCCAAGAGATTACCATAATATGCTTTCCAGATTATCTGATGGCGCTAAACAAATTAATCGAAAAATTGATTTTATTCAGAAAAACATAGAGGACTTTAGGGATGAAAGATATTTATTTAAACCTATTATTAAACTTGTAATTACAAATCTCCCTCTTTTTTCTGGCTATTTAATAGACGAAGTTGCAATAACTGATTTTTCGTTAATTGAAAATTATTTTATTTCAGGAACTCTTAATAAAGGTAAAATGATGATTAATAGCAAAGGTTTAGAAATTGATGATTCTTATATTTCAGGAATAAAATATTATCGCAATGAAAATGAATTCTCAGAAAATCTTGAAAGTTTTTTTAAAAATCCCATTCCAATAAGCGAAAAATTTAAAGATGTTTATATAGAAGAAACACAACTAACCATACCTGATTTTGAACCAAAAATTATAATGGATTATGTTCAATTTAAACAATCTCATAACATTTAAAAATATATTTTCTAATCTTTAAAATAGATGCTATTTTTTTGACAATACTTAATAAACTTCTCACTGGTAAACTCAGCGTTATTAAATTGATTCAATAAACCTCGACCTTAAAAAAAATCGAGGTTTTTATATTTTCTAAACCTTACTCCTCACTCAAATAAGGATTTAAAATCTCCGCCAATTCATTGAGCCAATAATAATTGTCTTCAAAATTTGTTAGTCCGATTTGGAGGGTTTCGTGTTGTCGCATTACGCCGAGCGCTAAAATGCAATTTACTTGTCTTAAGATTTTAGCCATATCTTCGGGATCTATAATATGGTTAAAAAAATTAATCAGCCTTGTTTCGGCTTCTTTGGAAAGGGTGTTGTTTTTCATAAAGTGAAGAATTTAAGAAAAAACCCTCGAACCTTAGCAGTCTTACGCTTCTTCACGGCGTCAAAGTCCTTTCGGAGCTTTACTACATAGCACGAGGGCAAATTTTATGTTGTCTTAATGTGAAGATTTAAGAACTTCAAATGTAAGAAAACTTTTTAAAAAGAAAGATTTTTCTTTCAATTAATATATTGCTTTTATCAAATATAAGAAATCTATATTTTAGGAGGTACTTATCGCATTTTTGTCATTGCGACGTAAGGAGAAATCTTCGCGATCCCGAAGCTTCGGGACGCTAACTAAATCGAAAATCTTTGTCGATATGCGCGTGTGATCCTTCGTTCCTCAGGATGACAAACTGCACGTAAACATTTGTAAGGCTGAGCGAAGTCGAAGCCCCGCAAACTTAATCGACAATCTTTGTCGAGCTACTTGCGAAGATTTCTCCCTTCGGTCGAAATGACAAACTAAACGAATAGACAAATTGAACGCCTTTGTCAGGCTGAGCGAAGTCGAAGCCCCGCAATCTAAATCGTCAATCTTTGTCGATATGCGCGTGTGATCCTTCGTTCCTCAGGATGACAAACTGCATGTAAACATTTGTCTGGCTGAGCGAAGTCGAAGCCCCGCAATCTAAATCGTCAATCTTTGTCGAGCTACTTGTGGAGATTTGCTTCGCCTGTTCGCTATCGCTCGGGTCTCCCTTCGGTCGAAATGACAAACTAAACGAATAGACAAATTGAACGCCTTTGTCAGGCTGAGCGAAGTCGAAGCCCCGCAATCTAAATCGTCAATCTTTATCGATATGCGCGTGTGATCCTTCGTTCCTCAGGATGACAAACTGCATGTAAACATTTGTCTGATAGAGCGAAGTCAAAGCACCACAATATTTATAAAAAAAATGCAAGACCAAAATTGATCTTGCATTTTTTGTAATTTGAAATCTAAATAGAAATTTCTTTTTTAGACTCTCTGACGCTCATGTATTCCTTCTTTAATTTCTTCCACCATTTTTTTATTAAAAGCGGGCAAATCATTTGGGTTTCGGCTGGTTACTAATCCGTTGTCTACGACAACTTCTGAGTCTTCCCATTGTGCTCCGGCATTTTTCAAATCATTTTTAATAGAGAAGAACGAAGTTACTTTTCGACCTTGTAAAACATCGGCATCTACCAGAATTTGAGGTCCGTGGCAAATAGCGGCTACTGGTTTTTTACTTTCAAAAAAGGAACGTACAAAATTTACAGCCGCTTCTTCTCTTCTCAATAAATCAGGGTTTATTACTCCTCCTGGAACAACCAAAGCATCGTAATCTGCTTCATTTGCCTGATCTAATACGACATCAACATTATATTCGTTACTCCAATTTCCGTCTTTCCAAGATTTGATCGTTCCAGATTTCAAACTGACGATATCTGCATTCCAACCTTGCTCTTCCAGATAGGCTTTAGGTGATGCTAATTCTGATTCTTCAAATCCGTTCGTTGCTAATATGGCGATATTCTTTTTCATAATTATACTATTTAAAATGTTATTAATTTTGATTTAAGTTAAAATTAGTTATTTCAAACCCCCAGTAGAAATAGACGCTGTTAAAGCTTTCTTTAATAAAAGTTAATTAATTGGAAATCAAATTTTTATTAAAAATTAAACTAAAATTATGTAAGATTCAAGTAGATTTGGTTTACTATTTTATACCGTGTTTTTGTCATTTCGACGTAAGGAGAAATAACAGTAGAAACTCCGCAAATATTTCCAATCTTTGTCGATATACGCGTGTGATTTCTCCCTTCAGTCGAAATGACAAATAATGCGTTTACAATTAAAAACTTCAATAACTTACCCGCACTTATAGGATTCAAAAAAAAATAATTGCTATTTTTGATAATCCTATTTTTTTGAAAACAACTTATCAGATGATTAAAACATTTCCGTTTTAGTCAAAACAGCAACCATTATAATATACCATTTATGAATGTTTTACTCATTGAAGATGATAAACGCATTAGCGAATTTATAGTAAAAGGTTTGGAGGAAAACAACTTTACTGTGCATCTGGCCGAAACGGGCGAGATTGCCAGGGACCTCATTCAGCAGGATATTTGGGATATTATTTTAATGGATATTATGCTTCCAGGAATTGACGGGATTCAGTTGGTGAAACTAATGCGTTTCAAAAAAAATCATACGCCAGTTTTAATGTTAAGTGCTTTGAGCGATACCGACGATAAAGTAAATGCATTAGATTCTGGTGCCGATGATTATTTGGTAAAACCGTTTCATTTTAAGGAATTAATTTCGAGAGTTAATGCGCTTACGCGAAGAACAAAATTTAATTATGACAAAGAAGAAACCTTATATACTCTGGGAAGTTTGACTATAAATCCAGCGGAACATAAGGTTACAGAAAACCATAAACTAATCGATTTATCACCAAGAGAATATAAACTGCTGTTGTATTTATTAGAAAACAGAAACAAAGTAATTCCGAGAACGCAAATATTAAACGCTGTATGGGGCATTAATTACGATAACAACACCAATGTTGTCGATGTTTATATTTCTTATTTACGAAACAAAATTGAGCAAAACCATAAATTTATCCATACCATAAAAGGAACAGGATATATGCTTAAAGAAGAGTCATGAAAATACGCAATAGATTTACCCTAATATCATCTCTTACGTTTAGCGTTGTCTTTGTCATTGCTTCCTTTATCACGTATTTTTCTTTCTACAGCTATTCGGAAAAGATTGTATATAACGAACTTCAAAAAACATGTTTACTGACGGGGATTTTCTATCTCGAAAAAGACGAACTGCCCGAAAATCAGCATTTGTTAATTGGTCAGCAATTCAGGGAAAATTCGCTGGAAATCATTACGCGTGTATACGACAATAAAAATCAGATTGTATATGGCGATAAAACGATCGACAACAATATCAATGCTGAAAGACTAGATTATATTCGGAAAAACAGAAAGCTTAGTTTCAAATCTAAACATCATTTTTATTTCGGAAGCTATTACCATGACAATCAAGGTGATTTTGTGGTTTTCGTAAAGAAAAATGACGTCGAGTTTAAAACCATGACCGACAGATTGCAAATCATTATGATAATGGTTTTAATCATCGGATTGATTACGATTTATATTGTGAGCCGTGTGCTTTCTAATCTCGCTTACAGTCCGATAAAAAACATTATCGATCAGGTAAACGAAATTCAGGCTTCGTCTCTCGACCGCCAGATTGTTTCTCCAAATTCCAAAGATGATATTCAGGAACTGGTAGAAACGTACAACAATTTATTTACGCGTTTATCGGATACTTTTATCATTCAAAAAAACTTTATCAATTATGTTTCGCATGAGTTTAAAACGCCTTTAACGGCCATTTCTGGAAACTTAGAAGTGTTTGCCCAAAAAGACAGATCGAGTGTCGAATACAAAGAAATGTCTCAAAAAGTATTAGAAAATGTCTATCAAATCGAAGATACCATGAATACTTTGATGATGCTTTCGGGCTTGCGAAACAATACAGAACTCAACGAAATTTTCAGAGTTGATGAATTGGTTTGGGACATTAACGATCAATTGCCTGCTATTTACGATTTAAAAAATGCTCCAATACAAATCGTTCTGGAAGTCGTAAATGACAAACTGCTTTCGATAAAAGGAAACAGCAACGAAATTAAAATCGCTTTATATAATATTATAGAAAATGCTGTAAAATACTCCAACGGAAACCCTATTAAAATAAGTCTGTTGGAACAAGATAATCAACTTAAAATTGTCATTGAAGACCGCGGAACTGGAATTAGCGAAGACGACTTAACTTTTATTAAACAAACCTTTTACAGAGGTAAAAACGTAAAAGATATAAAAGGAAGCGGTGTCGGACTTTCGTTAGCCAATATTATCTTCAAACAAAATAATATCGATTTTAATATTGCATCCAAGAAAGACGAAGGAACTACGGTAACGCTACTATTTCCGCGACTCTAATCGTTTTCTAATGTTGCTCTAACCGTCTTATAACACACATCAAATTAAGGGCTAATATGTCGCCAATAACTTTGCGACATCATTAAAACTACTTAATTTGAAACGTTTACTTTTAACCTTACTCGTTATTGTATCGCACAAAGGTGTGGCACAAATTAATGCAATAAACGATACAATTGTTCTTTCGCGAAAACAGGCCGAGGCTTTGTTTTTGGAAAAGAATATCTCTCTTATTTCCGAAAAACTGAACATCGATATTGCCGATGCACAATTGATTCAGGCAAAATTATGGCCCAATCCTACGCTGACTATCGGCGAAATCAATCTTTGGAACAATGCGACTGCACAGCAATTACCGCCGTTATGGGGGAATTTCGGAAAGACTTCTCAAGTCAATGCAGAACTGGAACAACTGATTCAAACAGCCGGAAAACGTAAAAAGATGATTGCGATGGAAAAAGTGGGTGTTGATATCGCCAAAGAATATTTCAAGACTTTTTTACGTAATCTGAAAATCGAATTCAGAAGCAATCTTACCGAACTGCAATACAATCAAGCACAAGAAGCGATTTATAAAAAACAGCTTTCGTCTATGCAGATTTTACTGAAAGCGTATGGAAATCAGGTAAAAAAAGGCAATGTGGGCAAAGGCGAATACATAAGATTGAAAGTAACTGAACTTCAATTTTTAAAAGAAATAGCCGATTTGCAAAAGGAAAATAATTCGTTGCAGAAAGAACTTAAAGTTTTAATGAATCTTCCTGCCACAAACTATATCAAACTTACCGATGAAGGTTTTGTTCCTGATAACAAAAATATCGAAAACATAAACTTAGGCAATCTAATGGCTTCGGCTGTAGAAAACCGACCTGATATGAAAGTGCTTAAACTCGGAAATGAGTATAACGACAACAAGTACAAATATGAAAAAGCAATGCGAACGCCAGATGTTACGCTTGGTGTAAGTTATGACCGTGGAGCGAGTTTAATGAATGATTTTGTGGGAGTTGGTTTCTCTCTTGATCTTCCGTTTTTTAATCGAAATCAGGGAAATATAAAAGCAGCAAAACTAGCTATTGATCAAGGGAAATTATTGGCTGAGGAAAAAACCATCAGCATACAATCTGAAGTATTACAATCTTATGAAGATTTATTGGTGACCAAAAAACTGTACGACAGCGTTGAGGCTGATTATGAAGGAGATTTGGACAAACTTCTGGAAGCGTATCGCAAAAACTTCCTTCAAAAAAATACCAGCATGCTAGAATATCTTGATTTTGTTGATGCTTATTTAGACAACAAATCGATACTGCTGAATTCTAAAATGGATCTGAATAAAAATCTGGAAGAAATGCGCTATATCTCAGGCCAAGAAATCAACTAAATCTAATTTTCAAAAACAAAAACAAATGAAGAAATATATTGTACTCCCAATTCTTGGGTTAATGCTCGTTTACGGATGCGGCAAAAAAGAAGAAGTTAAAGAAACGAAAGACGAGAAATTTTGTATCGATAAAGCCTTAAAAGAAAAAATCACTATAGAGCCAGTACAAAAACGTGCTGTAAGCGAATCGATAAACCTTACGGGAAACATTACATACAATGGCGATCACGTAGTGCAGTTTAACAGCCTTGTTGAAGGAATTATAACCAAAACTACTTTTTCATTGGGCGATTATGTTCGAAAAGGACAAGTTCTGGCCGAGATAAAAAGTACCGAATTAAACAGCATGCAATCTGAAAGCAAATCGCTTCAATCGCAGATCACTGTGGCACAACGCAATTTACAAGCTGCAAAATCAATGTTTGAAGATGGAATTTCATCTCAAAAAGATTTAATGCAGGCACAAAGCGAATTGGATGTTTTAAAATCTTCTTTAGAAAATGTAAAAGCCAATCTGGCCATGTTTAGCGCCAGCAGTGAAAGATCTGTTTTTCTAATTAAAGCGCCGACAGAAGGTTATATCGTAGACAAAAACATAAGTCCAGGAATGCAGATTACAGATAGCAGTGAGCCGCTTTTTACGATTTCTGACTTAAAAGAAATTTGGGTTTTGGTCAATGTATATACGAGTAATTTAAAAAATGTTTCCGAAAATATGCCTGTAGATGTTACAACACCAGCCTATCCAGGAGAAATTTTTAAAGGAAAAATAAAAATGATGTCCAAAGTTTTTGATGCCGACGAACATGTTTTGAAAGCCAGAATTGTAATGGAAAACAAAAACCTGAAACTTAAACCTGGAATGACTGCTGATATTATTATCGATAAAAGTCTGGGTGGCGAAATGCTAGAAGCTGTTCCTGCAAAAGCCGTGATTTTTGACAACAACCGTGATCATATTTTAATTTATAAAGACGATTGCACAATCGAAACCAGAGAAATTAATCCGGTAGTTAAAAACAACAATTGGGTTTATTTTAAAGACGGAATTAAAGAAGGCGAAATGATCATTACCAAAAATCAGCTTTTGATTCACGAAAGATTAAAAAACTAATTATCCTCTAAACGGATAAACACCATACAAGACATGAAAAAATTTGTACAAGGATTAGTTGCTTTCTCGTTAAAAAACTCCCTCATAGTTTTTTTCCTGACCGCTATATTACTAGTCGCCGGTATCGTGAGTTACATTCACACACCAATTGAAGCCTTTCCCGACGTAACCAATACAAGGGCAAGAATTATTACACAATGGCCAGGAAGAAGTGCCGAAGAAGTGGAGAAATTCATCACGCTTCCTATTTCCAAACAAATGAATACGATTCCGAAAAAAGCCGAAGTACGTTCTATTTCGCTTTTCGGTTTATCGGTTGTAACCGTATTATTTGATGATGGCGTTGAGGATTTTTACGCACAGCAATACGCCTCAAACCGTATGGGCGGACTCGATCTTCCCGAAGGAGCAGATGCAGAAATCGATCCGCCTTCTGGTGCAACGGGTGAGATCTTTAGATATGTTATTAAAAGTGATTTGCCTATCAAAGAAATTCAGGCCATTCAGGATTGGGTTATTGAAAGAGAATTGGTTGCCGTTCCCGGAGTTGCCGATGTGGTAAGTTTTGGTGGTGAAGAAAAAATGTTCGAAATCAAAATTAATCCAACGCAGTTAGAAAATTACAATCTTTCGGCTTTAGATGTTTACGAAGC
>Ga0308157_10002377_pt1 | contig 31125 bp, 26 predicted proteins | sample PhyBR1_FD_201035 | JGI IMG/M metagenome (GOLD analysis project Ga0308157, IMG submission 201035) | Phyllosphere microbial communities from UC Gill Tract Community Farm, Albany, California, United States - DLSLB.R1 | ecosystem: Host-associated > Plants > Phyllosphere > Unclassified | place: USA...
GTTTACTTTCCCGGGCGGCTCTTTAATTGGGGATGATGCAGGCTTCCTGAACTTTGCCAAGATCAAGGGTTCACATACCGCGATGAAATCCGGCATGTTGTGTGGTGAAGCGGTGTTTGAAGCGATTACGGCCGGTGTAGAAAAAGGTGGTGACTTGGCTGTTGCACGTGTGAGCGAGGGTGAAGACTTCTTCGCTAAAGAACTTACTGCGTATACAGACAAGTTTAACAACAGCTGGCTGAAAGAAGAGCTGTATAACTCGCGCAACTTTGGCCCGGCGATGCACAAGTTTGGCCAATGGATGGGGGGTGCATTTAACTTTATCGATCAGAACGTGTTTAAAGTGCCATTTACCTTGCATGATCTGGTACAGGATTTCGGTGCATTGAAAACCGTCGATGCGGCGAACTTTAAGCCGAATTATCCAAAACCGGATGGCAAGCTGACCTTTGACCGTCTGTCTTCGGTGTTTGTATCAAACACGGTACATGAAGAAAACCAGCCGGCGCATTTGAAGCTAACCGATGCTTCAATTCCAGTCAACGTCAACCTGCCGAAATGGGATGAGCCTGCTCAGCGCTATTGCCCGGCGGGGGTTTATGAAATCATGGAAAACAATGACGGCTCGAAACGTTTTCAGATCAATGCAGCCAACTGTGTACACTGCAAGACCTGTGACATCAAGGATCCCTCTCAGAACATCACCTGGGTAACGCCGGAAGGCGGTGGTGGACCAAACTATCCGAATATGTAATTTGGGGATGGTTGGAAAAACAATGTTTGGCATCCTATAAAAATGCATGAATATTGTTTTACTCACAATGTAGACGTTCGAATAACGCCTTCATTTATTTTTTTAGGTAATCTGAGCCTTCTAGGAGGCTCAGATTAAAAATAGCTTTCCAGTGTTTTTGGATAATTTAGAAATAAAAATTTACGAGCTCTATAAAACTTTTTAATTAAACCTGACAAAAAACTTTGAACCTACACTATTTTTCGATGTTTATTACCAAACTTCTTTCTAGGTAATGCTATTCAATTTGAATCTATAATCTATTCTATAAAATTGATATAAAATAAATTTTTATTCAATATGAAAGTGAATCGATGATTGAGAATTTAACACTCTATTCATTTGGTGATCAGTTTTAAATTGAAAATAAGAAAAACACAAATATATGAAAAATCCATAATAAATACTATTTTATTTATCATAATGCTGACAGAACATAGTACTTCAATACATGTTTTCCGAATAGAAGCTCTGTATGTATAATCTATAACTTCTATTAGTTTTAAAGAAAAACTTACTCAAATCAGTTGAGGTCTAATGATGATAAAAACAACTCTAAGCGTATTAGGACTATCTCTAGTCTCTAGCCTAGCTCTAGCTTCCGATCCCTTACATGGTACCAAATGGAAAACCATTGATGATGTGACTAAAAAGCCATTATCGGTTGTGCAATTTACTGAAACGTCTAACGGTGTGCTCTCTGCAAAAATTGTGGATGTACTGGAAGCGAGTGAAAGTGAAAAATGTACAAAATGTGCGGGTAAATTCCATAACAAACCCCTTAAAGGTATACAGATTGTCTCAGGTCTAAAAAATACTGCAAACAATATGTATGATGGGGGAAAAATTACCGACCCGAAGAATGGTAAAACATATAGCTTTAATGCCAAGCTATCTCAAGATGGTAAAACTTTAGCGGGTCGTGGGTATATTGGGATTTCTGCTTTAGGACGTAACCAAACCTGGGTTCGCGTAAATTAATTCTGACTGACATATTTAAAAAAGCGACTTTATTAAGTCGCTTTTTTATTGATGCGTTAACCGTTAATCATCAGCTGCAATGACAATGACTAGCTGTGTCATATAAACCTAAATCATTTTTTTAATATTTTGATCCCATTAGATGTCTGCTCCTCCTGTTATTTATCAGGATATCGGGAGGTATGCAGACAATGGCTAGCCAATCTTGAATCAATATTATGCGATATCTTCCAGTTGCAACTCTTGGCGCATCAATTCCTGCAATTTAAATTTTTGCGCCTTGCCTGAAGCAGTCATTGGAAATTCGGTAAAGAAGCGCACATATCGCGGTATTTTATTGTGCGAGATATGCTCTGCACAATACTGCCGAATTGCTTCTTCATTTACCTGATGATGCTCATGCAGGATAATACAGGCACACAGTTCTTCGCCATATCTTGGATCTGGCAGCCCAATGACTTGTACATCTGAAACATCGGGATGCGTATATAAAAAGTCTTCGATCTCTTTCGGAAATAAATTTTCACCACCGCGAATCACCACATCTTTAATTCGGCCTTTAATTTTTACAAAGCCATCTTCGTCCATTTCGGCAATATCACCAGTGTGCATCCACTTGGCAACATCTATCACTTCCTGAGTTTTGTCGTTGTCTTCCCAGTAGCCCAGCATGACTGAATAGCCACGCACGCACAATTCACCGAGTTTTCCACGTGGCACCACTTTGCCATTTTCATCGACAATCTTGATTTCAAGATGTGGATGAACCCGGCCGACTGTCCCGACCCGACGTTCTACAGAATCTGCCGTTGAACTTTGTACACTCACCGGTGCAGTTTCAGTCATGCCATAGCAAATGGTGATTTCGGTCATATGCATACGATCAATCACGCGCTGCATGATTTCACGCGGACATGGACTGCCCGCCATAATACCGGTACGTAAGCTTGAAAGATCGAACTCATCGAACTGTTCATGTTCCAATATGGCAATGAACATGGTCGGAACACCATAAGCTGCAGTACATTTTTCTTGCTCAATGGTTTTCAGGCTATCGAGCGGATTAAACACCGCCGATGGATACACCATGGTTGAACCATGAGTAATGCAGGCCAAGTTCCCCATCACCATGCCAAAACAGTGGAATAAGGGAACCGAAATACATACCCGGTCTTGCGGGGTGAGATGAATCGCTTCCCCGACAAAATAACCATTATTCAAAATATTGTTGTGCGTCAGCATAGTGCCTTTCGGATTACCCGTGGTGCCGGACGTAAATTGAATATTAATGGTTTCATCAAACTGCAAATCAGCGGCAATGGCTTGTAACTGATCTAACTGTGCAGCTGTCGGTTGTGGCAATAAATCAGCAAAACGGTGAATACCGGTATGCTGCTCATGGTCAATTTTAATAATGTGCTTTAAATGCGGGAGTTTTTGGGAAGAAAGCAGTTTATCTGTCGATTGGATAATTTCAGGAGCAATCTTGGTTAAAATTTCCTGATAATTACTGCTCTTAAATTGAGGTGCAATGACCAATGCCCTGCATGAAACTTTATTCAATACATATTCAAGTTCACTGCTTTTATATGCGGGATTCAAATTGACTAAAATCATACCGGCTTTAAATGCTGCAAATTGTGTAATGGTCCATTCCACACAATTGGGTGACCAGATCGCGATTCGATCGCCCTTTTCCAGGCCCAATTGAAGCAGGCTGCAAGCAAATGCATTGACTTGATCCTGTAGCTGTTTATAGCTTAAGCGTACATTTTGATGCACGCTAACCACAGCATCCTGGTCAGCATATTGCTGGCATGCCTGATCAAACTTCTCACCAATGGTCATCCCAAGTAAAGGCTGACTGCTTGTTCCATACGCATAACTTAACCGTACTTGTGTCATTGAATCACTCTCCTTGATTCTTTGTAATTATGATTCTTTCACTTTAATTTTTTTGACTCAGACGATTTTCCCAAACAGCCTTATTTTTTGTGTTTAACCGATCAATTTCCCTCCTTTAAGCAAACTCCACTGACACAAAAATCGGCAATCTGTTTAACAAAATAGTCTTTATACGCCTGATCAAACCTGACATTTTTAGAAGGATTTAACGGTTCAATGACCACAAAAGTCATTGCACCAACCACACACAGTGCTGCGGTATTTAAATCTTCAAATCCAAACTCGCCATTGATTTTCCCTTCGGCAAGTATTTCATTAATGCTCTGTTTAATCAGTTGTTTGCTGCGAAAACGCTCATGCTCTATCGAAGCATCGACAGGTTCAAACATCAGCGAATAAGCAAGCTGAGGACTGTTTAATGCACGTTTGACGAAAGTTGATACTGCTTTGTGTAATTTTTCAGTAACTGGCAGATGACTTGCAGCAATGTTATTCAAAATTTGAATTTCATGCTGAATGGCATCCGACAATACTTCAATTAACACCTGGCTTTTGTTATCGAAATAACGATAAACCAGACCACTGGAAACGCCAGCACGCTCAGCAATCGCCTGAATTTGCGCATCCTTAAATCCCCCTTGAGCAATCAGTTCACGAGCAGACTGCAAAATCGTTTCACGATTTTGCTCCATTCGCTCCTGCATCAACGATGATCTTTTATAACTCATAATCTTATTCTCAACCAGATAAAATGAATTGTAAATCATTTTGTGAATTTAGATTCACTTTTTTAAAAAATAGTTGTATTGTAAAAATCAAGCACAACAACAATGCTTTTTTGGAACAACAAATATAACCATCAGGATGAATGAAGAAATGAATCTACAAAGCTTAAGTTTCGGTTTGGATGAAACGCTAGTTGCCTTACAAGATTCAATCGCAGCATTCTGTGCAAAGGAGATTGCACCGATTGCCCAGCAAGTTGACCAAGACAATAAATTCCCTGCGCACCTATGGAAAAAATTTGGTGATATGGGACTGCTTGGCCTGACTGTCAGTGAAGAATACGGTGGTACTAACCTTGGTTATTTGGCCCATATTATTGCCATGCAAGAAATTTCCCGCGCATCAGCATCGATTGGCTTGTCTTACGGCGCCCATTCTAACTTATGTGTAAACCAAATTAAGCGAAATGGTAGCGAAGAACAAAAGCAAAAGTATTTGCCTAAACTGGTTTCTGGCGATTTTGTCGGTGCCCTGGCGATGTCGGAGCCAAATGCCGGTTCAGACGTGGTCAGCATGAAATTAAAAGCTGAAGATCAAGGCGATCATTACCTGCTGAATGGTTCAAAAATGTGGATCACCAATGGCGGCGACGCTGACGTATTGGTGGTGTATGCCAAAACTGACCTGAAAGCCGGTTCTAAAGGCATGACGGCTTTTCTGGTTGAAAAAGGCATGCCGGGTTTTAGCCATGGCACCCATTTAGACAAACTGGGAATGCGCGGTTCAAACACCTACCCGCTTTTCTTCGACAATGTAAAAGTACCGAAAGAAAATGTGCTGGGTGGCGTGGGTAATGGCACCAAAGTTTTAATGAGTGGTTTGGACTATGAACGTGCGGTTTTAAGTGCCGGTCCACTGGGCATTATGGATGCCTGCCTGGACACGGTGATTCCTTATATTCATGACCGCAAACAGTTTGGTCAGGCACTTGGTGAGTTCCAGTTGATGCAAGGCAAAATTGCCGATATGTATTCGACTTGGCTGGCATGTAAAGCACTGGTTTATGCAGTGGGTGCAGAATGTGACAAGGCGGAACATAGCCGTAGCCTGCGTAAAGATGCCGCAAGTGCGATTTTATATGCCGCTGAAAAAGCCACCTGGATGGCAGGTGAAACCATTCAAACTTTAGGCGGGAATGGTTATATCAATGAATTTGCAGCAGGCCGTTTATGGCGCGATGCCAAACTTTATGAAATTGGTGCGGGAACTTCTGAAATCCGCCGCATGCTGATTGGTCGTGAACTGTTTAATGAAACAGCTTAAATCGCGGTCCGTGAGTACACTGAATAACAAGGAAGTTCGAGAATGAATATATTACAAAGCAAAATTAATATTCGAAGCGAAGATTTTAAAACCAACCAGACGGCCATGCAGATTTTGGTCGATGATTTAAAACAAAAAGCCCAGCAGATTGCTTTGGGTGGCGGCGAAAAAGCCCGTGAAAAACATTTGGCTCGCGGCAAACTTTTACCGCGCGAACGCGTCGATCATCTGATTGATGCCGGAACTGCCTTTTTGGAAATTGGGCAACTGGCGGCTTATCAAGTCTATCCGGATGATGTGCCTGCTGCTGGCGTGATTGCCGGAATTGGTCAGGTGAATGGCGTGACCTGCATGATTGTGGCCAATGATGCTACGGTGAAAGGCGGCACCTATTATCCACTGACCGTGAAAAAACATTTACGCGCTCAAGAGATTGCAGAACAAAACCATTTGCCATGTATTTATCTGGTCGATTCAGGTGGCGCTTACTTACCCATGCAGGATGAAGTGTTCCCGGATCGTGATCACTTTGGACGTATTTTCTATAATCAGGCGCGTATGTCGAGCCAAGGCATTGCCCAGATTGCCGTGGTGATGGGTAGCTGTACCGCAGGTGGTGCTTATGTACCTGCGATGTCGGATGAGACCATTATCGTGCGTAATCAAGGTACGATTTTCCTCGGTGGTCCGCCTTTGGTAAAAGCCGCGACGGGCGAAGTGGTCAGTTCTGAAGACTTGGGTGGTGGCGATGTGCATACCCGTCTATCCGGGGTGGCCGATCATCTGGCTGAAAGCGATGAACATGCAATTGCGATTGCCCGCAATATTGTGGCGAATTTAAATAAAAAACCCAATAAAACGGCTGATGAGATTGAAGCGCCATTATTTGATGCACAGGAACTGTATGGCATCGTGCCAAGTGATGCGCGTAAGCCCTTTGATGTGCGTGAAGTGATTGCCCGTATAGTCGATGGTTCACGTTTTGACGAATTCAAAGCCCGTTTTGGTACGACTTTAATCACAGGTTTCGCCGAAATTTTCGGTATGAAAGTCGGCATCATCGCCAATAACGGCATTCTGTTTTCTGAATCTGCACAAAAAGGTGCGCATTTCATCGAGCTGTGTACCCAGCGCAATATTTCCCTACTCTTTATTCAAAACATTACCGGTTTTATGGTCGGTCGCCAGTATGAAAATGAAGGTATTGCTAAAAATGGTGCCAAACTGGTGATGGCTGTTGCCAATGCCAATGTGCCTAAACTGACTTTGGTGATTGGTGGTTCATTTGGTGCCGGTAACTATGGCATGTGTGGTCGTGCCTATTCTCCGCGCTTCCTGTGGACTTGGCCAAACTCGCGTATTTCGGTGATGGGCGGTGAGCAAGCTTCAAGCGTTTTATCTACCTTAAAACGCGACCAGATTGAGCAAAAAGGTGAAAGCTGGTCAGCCGAACAGGAAGATCAATTTAAACAACCGATTCGTGATCAATACGAGCGCCAAGGTCATCCTTATTATGCTTCAGCGCGCCTTTGGGATGACGGTGTGATCGATCCTGCACAGACACGTCAGGTCTTGGGCTTAAGTCTGGCAGCGGCGCTGAATGCACCAATTTTACCAACCAAATTTGGCGTATTCCGCATGTAAGGGGTGAAAAAATGACTTATCAATTTTTACAGCTCGAACAGCAGAATCAGGTGACTACGGTCTGGATTAACCGTGCTGAACTCCACAATGCCTTTAATACACAGGTGATTGAAGAATTGCATGCCTGCTTTCAAGCTTTAAATAGCCGTGAAGATGTGCGTGTCGTGGTTTTGGCGGGTCGAGGCAAAAGCTTTTCAGCCGGTGCCGATCTGAACTGGATGAAACAGGCCGGACAAGCTTCGCAAGCGGAAAATGAAGCTGATGCGCTAAAACTGGCGAAAATGTTGCAAAGTTTGGCGACTTTAAAACAGCCGACTATTGCCCGTGTGCATGGGATTGCTTTTGGTGGTGGTATGGGACTGGCGTCTGCTTGTGATATCTGTATTGCCAGCTCTGATGCCAAGTTTGCTACCTCTGAAGTTCGTTTAGGTCTGGCACCATCGACCATTAGCCCCTATGTGATTCGTGCCATCGGTGCGCGTCAGGCTTCTCGCTATTTCTTAACCGCAGAACGCATTACTGCCGAGCAAGCACAAAAAATCGGTCTGGTGCATGAAGTCACGGCGATTGAAGAACTGGATAGCAAGATTGATGAAATTGTTCAAGCCTTGCTCTTGGGTGGCCCTGAAGCACAGGCATCATCCAAACAACTGATTCAACTGGTCGACCAGCAGGTGTTAACTGAAGAATTACTGCTGCAAACCGCACAACATATTGCCCATGTACGCCAAGGATCAGAGGCTAAAAATGGCTTGAGTGCTTTTTTAGATAAGCAAAGTCCTTCCTGGATTATCTCTACAGCAGAACAATAATAAGGATCATACAATGTTTGAAAAAATCTTAATTGCAAACCGTGGTGAAATCGCCTGCCGTGTGATTCGTAGCGCAAAAAAACTTGGAATCGCAACGGTGGCGGTCTATTCCGATGCCGATGCACAATCACAGCATGTCAAACTGGCCGATGAAGCGATTCATATCGGTGAATCTCCGGCTGCGCAAAGTTATTTACAGATTGATCGCATTATTCAGGCGGCTATAGACACCGGTGCTCAAGCGATTCATCCGGGCTATGGTTTCTTGTCAGAAAATGACCAGTTTGCCGAAGCGTGCCAAGCCAATAACATTACCTTTATTGGTCCACCAGTCGCAGCCATTTTGGCCATGGGCTTAAAAGCGACTTCAAAAGCGCTGATGGAAAAAGCCGGTGTTCCGCTTACGCCGGGCTATCATGGCAGCAATCAGGATGCCGAATTTTTAAAGCAACAGGCTGATGGCATCGGCTATCCGGTGCTGATTAAAGCCAGTGCCGGTGGCGGTGGTAAAGGCATGCGTCTGGTTGAACGCAGTGAAGATTTCCTGGGTTCATTGGCCTCTTGTAAAAGCGAAGCCAAATCCAGCTTTGGCAATGATGAAGTCTTGATTGAACGTTATGTGATTAATCCGCGTCATATTGAAGTACAAGTCTTCGGTGACTCACATGGCAACTATGTGCATTTATTTGAACGGGATTGTTCGGTACAGCGCCGTCATCAAAAAGTCCTTGAAGAAGCGCCCGCCCCACTGGTTTCACAAGACAAGCTCGATGCCATGCGCCAAGCTGCCATTGATGCCGCGCGTGCGGTCGATTATGTCGGTGCAGGCACGGTTGAATTTATTGTCGAGCAAGATGGTACCGCGTATTTCATGGAAATGAACACTCGTCTACAGGTTGAACATCCAGTCACTGAAATGATCACCGGCGTTGATCTAGTTGAATGGCAGTTGCGTGTTGCCTTTGGCGAGCCATTACCAAAACAGCAAGATCAGTTGAAAATTCATGGGCATGCCATTGAAGCCCGCGTGTATGCAGAAGAGCCTGAAAAAGGCTTTATTCCTGCAATTGGTCAAATTAGCTATTTGCACTACCCTGAACAAAATCAGCATGTTCGTGTCGACAGCGGTATTGTTCAAGGCGATGAAATCAGCACTTATTACGATCCGATGATTGCCAAACTGATTGTCTGGGGCGAAAACCGTGAAGCCGCTTTATTACAAATGCATCATGCCTTAGGACAGTTCCATGTCGATGGCTTGGGCAATAATATTGCTTTCCTGGACCGCATTATTCGTTGTAATTCTTTTAAAAATGCCAAGCTAGATACCAACCTGATCCAGCGTGAAGATGAATTCCTGTTTAAAAATATTCAATCACTGCAACCTGAATTAGTTGTGGCGACAGCATTGACCGAATTATTGCTGCGTTTCAGTAAAAATAAACCGGCAAGCAATCCAGTTTGGCAAAGTGAAACACTATGGCGCGTGAATATCAGCCCAAGCTATGCGATTAAATTGAAGCTCGATGAAGCCCTTGTTCAAGTCAATTTAAGCGCTGAACAAGAAGGTTTTGTTGCCGAATATCAAGGTGAAAAATTCCATATTTCCGGCCAGCTTTTAAATGCCCATACCGCACATTTCAATATTAATGGTAAACAGGCCAAAATTGCATTTAGCCAAAATGCGCAAGGTCTGACTATTTTCAAAAATGGTCAAAGCCACAAGTTTGGTTATCTGAATCAGAAATTCAGTTCTGAAGATACACAAAGCACTGAAGGCAACTTGAAAGCGCCAATGCCAGGTGTGATTACTCAAGTTCTGGTTGCCGCTAACGATCAGGTGAAAAAAGACGATGTACTGATGACGCTTGAAGCCATGAAGATGGAATATTCAATTCGTGCACCGCATGATGGCATTGTCGCAGCTTCCTATTTCCAGGCTGGTGATCAGGTCAAAGCCGGTGATGAACTGGTGGAATTTCAAGCCTTGACGGAGGAAGTTGCATGACTGGTTTCGTCAAAATTGTAGAGGTCGGACCGCGCGATGGTCTGCAAAATGAAAAAACGCCCCTCACCCTAGATGACCGTAAAAACCTGATTCTGGATTTAATGAAAACCGGTTTACAGGCAATTGAAGTCGGTTCCTGTGTTTCGGCCAAATGGGTGCCGCAAATGGCAGACAGTGATGTGCTATTTTCCCAATTGCCGCAAGATCCCAATATTCAGTTCAGCTTGCTGACCCCTAATTTAAAAGGTTTTGAGTCTGCACTGGCAGTTGGCTGTAAAGAGGTTGCGGTGTTTACCGCAGCTTCTGAAAGTTTTACCCGCAAAAACATCAACTGTTCCATTGATGAAAGCTTTGAAAAGTTTGCCGATGTCATGACAGCAGCCAAAGCCAATGATATTAAAGTTCGTGGTTATGTCTCTTGTATGGTGGATTGTCCTTATGAAGGCGCAATAGATCCGCAACAAGTCGCCAAAGTCAGCAAACGCTTACTGGATATGGGTTGCTATGAAGTGTCCTTGGGGGAAACCATTGGCACCGCGACTCCAGATCGGGTTAAAAAGGTCTGGGAAGTTTGTTTGGCAGAAATGGACAGCCAGGTTTTAGCCGGTCATTTCCATAATACTTACGGCATGGCAATTGCCAATATTTACCAGTCGCTTAATCAGGGTATTCGGATATTTGATTCTTCGATTGCCGGTTTAGGCGGTTGTCCATATGCCAAAGGTGCTTCGGGCAATGTGGCAACGGAAGACTTGTACTATTTATTGTCCAAGATGGGTTTTGAAACCGGCATCAACCTGGATGCTTTAATGCATGCCAGCCGAAACATCAGTCAGGTATTAAACCGTAATAATCCATCTAATTATGCCAATGCTTATTGGCAAACACAGTGTGCTTAAAACAAAACTGCATGATTTTCTCATGGCTAAAAAGTCATGCAGGAAATTTATAAAAAGTTGTAATTCAGTCATACAAAGGACTGACCATGGATAAAAAGAGGGATTAAATGCCAAATAAAGTTTATGAAAGTGCACAAGCAGCCTTACAGGATATCGTTAAAGACGGTCAAACCTTAGCAGTCGGTGGTTTCGGTTTATGTGGTATTCCGGAAGCATTAATTGCGGCACTGAAAGAAACCGGTGCCAAACAACTGACCTGCATTTCAAATAATGCCGGCGTCGATGGTTTTGGTTTGGGTCTCTTGTTAGAGACCAAACAGATTAAAAAAATGATTTCATCCTATGTGGGTGAAAACAAAGAATTCGAACGTCAGTATTTAAACGGCGAACTGGAAGTTGAACTGACGCCACAAGGCACATTGGCTGAAAAACTTCGTGCCGGTGGTGCCGGTATTCCGGCATTTTTTACCCAGACCGGTGTGGGAACGCTGATTGCCGACGGGAAAGAAGTCCGTGAATTTGATGGCAAGGAATATATTCTGGAAAATTCCTTAACTGCCGATATTGCTCTGGTTAAAGCGTATAAGGCGGATAAAGCAGGCAATTTGATTTTCCGTAAAACTGCACAAAACTTTAATCCGGTCTGTGCCATGGCTGGCAAAATCAGCATTGCTGAAGTAGAAGAAATTGTGGAAATTGGCGATTTGGATCCTGATGAAATTCATCTTCCCGGCATTTATATCAACCGGATTATTTTAAACGCCCATCCTGAAAAACGCATCGAACAAATGACATTAAAAGCGGAGGCTGTATAAATGGCTTGGACTCGTAATGAAATGGCACAGCGTGCCGCTTTGGAACTGGAAGATGGTTTCTATGTCAATTTAGGCATTGGCTTGCCGACATTGGTGGCGAACTATATTCCTGAAAATATGGATGTCTGGTTACAGTCAGAAAACGGCCTGCTCGGGATTGGTGAATTTCCAACTCAGGAAACGGTAGATGCCGATCTGATCAATGCAGGCAAGCAAACCGTCACCGCCCGTAAAGGCGCAACTTTTTTCTCCAGCGCTGACTCTTTTGCCATGATTCGTGGCGGTCATGTCAATATTGCCATTTTAGGCGCGATGGAGGTTTCCCAAACCGGTGATTTGGCCAACTGGATGATTCCGGGTAAAAAAGTCAAAGGTATGGGCGGTGCCATGGACCTGGTCGCAGGCGTACAAAAAGTGGTGGTATTGATGGAACACTGCGCCAAAGATGGCACGCCAAAAATTGTAGAGCAATGTGCCTTGCCACTGACCGGTAAAGGTGTAGTCCACCGGATTATCAGCGATTTGGGGGTACTCGATATTACCGCTGACGGGGTCAAACTGGTGGAACTGGCGAAAGACGTCAGCTTTGAAGAGATTCAAAAAGTTACTGGTGTCAAACTGCTTCAATAATGCTGTGTTGATGTGATCTTCTATTTTCCTGCTCCCCTTAAAGCTGACTAAAGTTTTAAGGGGAAATCGTTTCTGGCATAGATTTGTCTGCTTTAAAAAAAAGAGTTTCAAGTATAAAAAGGAAATTAAAAGTATGGATAACTCGCAAAATATCTTGCAAAGGTTCGCTCTAAAAGTCAGTGACTGGTCAGAAAAATGGTTCCCCGATTCCTATATCTTTGCACTTTTAGGTGTGGTCATTGTCGCGATTGCAGCCATCGGTATAGGTGCACCTGTGCAAGATGTAGCCATTTCATTCGGTAACGGGTTCTGGAGCCTGATTCCGTTCACCATGCAAATGTGTATGTTGATTGTGGTCGGTTATGTGGTTTCCGTATCCAAACCAGTAGAACTGCTGATTCAAAAAATGGCGCAGATTCCGACTTCCGGCCGAAATGCCATTGTGATGGTCGCCACCGTCAGTTTATGTATTTCTTTAATTAACTGGGCCATGAGTACAGTGTTAACCGCGCTTCTAGTGATTGCCCTGGCAAAGCGCAAAGAACTGAATATGGATTATCGCGCTGCCGCAGCAGCTGCCATTATTGGTATGGGCGCCACCTGGGCACTGGGTATCAGTTCATCCGCTGCGCAATTACAAGCCAATAAAGCCAGTTTACCTGAACCGATTTACAACTTAACTGGCGTAATTCCATTCACTGAAACCATCTTTTTGCCGCAGTCGATGATTATGACGGGTGTACTGATTATTGTCTCGATCGCGATTGCCTTCTGGTCGGCACCGAAAGGCAATAGCATTAAAACTCTGGAGAACTTTCCTATTCAGTTTGAAGAGGAAAACAAAGAGGTTCAGACAAGCAAACGACCGGGTGACTGGCTGGAAAATTCTCCCATTTTAAGTATTCTAATCGTCGCATTGGGTCTGATCTGGATGTTCAACGAATTTACCAAAAGCAATCCCATTATTGCGATCTCCAGCCTGAACACCTATAACTTTATCTTCTTAATGCTCGGAATTGCCTTGCATGGTACACCCCGAAATTTCTTAAATGCCGTATCCAAAGCCGTACCTGCGGTATCGGGCGTACTGATTCAATTTCCACTTTATGGCAGTATTGCTTTCATTATGACCAGTGCAATGAATGCACAGGATCTATCTCTGTCGCACTATATTGCGGAATTTTTCATCTCGATTGCGTCTAAAGAAACCTTTGCCATTGTGATGGGTATCTATTCTGCAATTTTAGGTTTCTTCATTCCCTCTGGTGGCGGGAAATGGATTATTGAGGCACCTTATGTGATGCAGGCAGCACATGATTTAAAAGTTCACTTGGGCTGGTCGGTGCAAATTTATAATGCAGCAGAAGCCCTTCCCAACTTAATTAATCCGTTCTTTATGTTACCGATGCTCGGGATCTTAAAACTCAAAGCCAAAGATGTGATTGGCTTTACCGTGACCCAGCTGATTTTCCATGTTCCTTTAGTGTTGTTCTTATTGTGGATCTTGGGTCGAACTTTAACTTATATGCCGCCTACTTTTTAACAAAAAGCTAAATATTAGATCCCTTTCATAAATCAAAAAATGTTCAATATTAGATTTTTTAAATCAGCACGGCCTCATTTGATTGATTTAATTTTTTATCTTTTTGTAGGCATTTTCTATACTTTTGAAAGGTCAAAATGAGGACTTAAAATATATTTTGACTCCGCAAGAAAAACCTTTTGTTTCCCATATACGACATTCTTGTCGTGATGGGAAACGTGTAGCATCCATGCCACGCTCATGACTCTAATATTTGCTAAAAATCTATTTTCAATTTTGGTTTTAAGAACAATTTTTAGTTTCTAAAATGATTTATGGAAGAAGTTTGTTTAACTCACTTTGATCAAGCAATAAAGTTTAGTAAACATCCCTTCGATAACGTCCTTCGACTCTCAGCTGCTCTAATTGTTCAGCACCTAGAAGACTAAGCAAGGTTTGCTCCACTTCTTGCGCCATACCTTTTAAACTGCCACAGACATAAATGGCGGCACCCGCTTCAATCCAGCTTAAAAGCTGTTCAGATTTTTGCTGCAAGATATGCTGAACATAGATTTTTTCAGCCTGATCACGGGAAAATGCGTAATCCACTTCGGGCAGAAAACCTTGCGCTTGCCACAGTTGAATCTGGTCTTTGTAAAGATGGTCGAACTGCTGTTGTCGTTCACCAAAAATTAGCCAGTTTTGCGGCTCATTCCATTGCTGTCTTTGTGCAAGATGAGCGACCAAACCTGCAATACCGGTACCATTGCCAATTAAAATTAAAGGCTTCTGGGTGGGTTTTAAATGAAAGGTGGCATGAGAACGAATTCTGGCCACAATGTTTTGTCCCAACACAGCATATTCAGTCAGCCAACCCGAGCCTAAACCTAGACCAGTCGCGGTGATTTCCTGTCTAACCACTAATTCAATTCTTCCTCCTTGTTCAGAAATACTGGCGATTGAATATTCTCGAATAGCCAAATCATCAAAGCGTTGAATCCACTCCTCAAAAGACTCATTCAACCCTCGGTCTGGAACTCGTCTTAAATTCTTAAATTGCAATGTAACTAATAAATCTCCATCAACTATTTGTTGCTGAGCTTGTGAAAATGCCTGTATATCTTCAAGTCGATTACCACATTGAACTTCTAGAATGTCTCCAGATGACCAAGTTGTGCTTTCAGCATACGACAGTTGGATTTGATAAATCGGCTTGCCTTGGCTACCTGTATTTAAGCACACCCGATTTTTTAAGATAAAGGTATGCCAGTTTTGCTCTGGCTGATCCGAAGTGAATTGTTGTTGAGTGAGCTGTTCTAAACGTTGTGTCCAGCAATTCAAGTCTGCTTGTTTTAAATGATCGACACAGACCATTTTAAATAAAGCTTTCGCCTGATGCTGCTGTAAATGTTGATCTAAGACTTGTCCAAAACGACAAAAATGCGTATAGCGTTTATCCCCCAAAGCTAAAATGGCATACGACTGATGGGAAAGGTTTAAAGATGAATCGCTAAAAATATTCTTTACCGCCATTCGTGCGGTATCTGGCGCATCGCCTTCCCCATAGGTACTCACAAACCATAAGACTTTGTTGGCTTGCAGTAATTGTTCAACATTCAAATATTGAATATCGACCACGGTGAAAGTTTGCCCAACATGTTTTAACTGTTGTGCTGTGTGCCGGGCAAAATATTCTGCCTGACCGGACTGACTTGCAAAAACAATTAGATCATCATTTTGGCTCAATACCGGCCTTGGTTTTTGCTGATGATTGTTCAGGATCAGACAAGCGATCCATATTGCATAAAGCAACAGTAAAATGGCAAATGCAATTAAAACTATAACAACAGAATATGTCATGAAATGATCTTTCCTATACCGCAGACCAGATCAGTAAAATAATCATCGCCAAGCTGACTGCTGTCAGCACAAGATGTGTGACCAAACGGGTTTTAATGCTTAAAAACAAAATGTAGCCTGCTAATGACAACACAATATAAATAATCGCACTGATATCAATCAGCCAGCTCCACGCCAGTCCAGAATTTTTACCCCGGTGCAAATCATTCAGCAGCGATACTGTAGAAGCGGGCTTTTGAGTAATTTCGGTTTCACCGGTATCGGTCGTCACAAAAATATCGGTTGCTCCGGCTGGGCTTTCCAGGCGAATCATCACTTCATTATCCATCACTTCACTACTTTGGTAACGCCCTACCAGATTGTGCTGTTGACGGACAAAATTTAAAATCGTATCGCTAGGGTTCTCGGTTTGCTTAATCGACTTTAAAAGCGACTCAGGTAAAATTAGCTTAGTGGTTTCTTCTGTTGTAGCCGGTTTAAACCATTCAGGATGATTCAGCAACAAGCCCGTCACAGAAAAAAATAGCAAAGTGATAAATGCAAAAGCTGAAAGCCAGCCATGCACATAGCGTGCATGGCGGTAAAAATCACGACGTTGATACACGTATTTAGCCTTAGTTCACTTTTTGGAAATTAAGTTTAACTGCGCCAATTTCTTTTTGTGCAGCTAAGGTCTGGTTTGAAGCTGTGGCTTTTACATCCAGATCAAAGGTTTGATAAGAATGCTCCCCATGCTCACGCGAGGTTTCAATATGAATCAGATATTTACCTGCTGCTACTGCCTTACCTGTTTCATCCTTACCATCCCAGGACAATTTATACTGTCCAGGTTGGCGTGAAGGTTTTGCTACTGCGTCCAGATTTGGCATTTGGCGTCCATAACGGCGATACCAGACATAGTTCGAGTTAATCCATTTCTCATCTTTACCCCAAACCGCCAAGGTACGGACAATTTTTTTATTGGCATCTGTCACCCAAACAGACACATAAGGGGCACGGTAGTTTTCAACGGCAATTTTAGGAATGATCAGGTCAATAATGGCTTGATAACCTGCTGGCCACTTTGCAGAGGACTGACTCGCTGCGACAGTTCGCATTTCTGCATGTTGAGGCGTTTGAACCAGGCTGTTCCAACCTGAACTTTGATAAACCTGACCATCCGTCAAAGTAACTTTAGCTTCATATCCAATCAGGGCTTCAATCAGTTCCAAACCTTCTGCTGGTGTCATTGCAGCCAAGGCAGTCGCCAAGGCATCAGCATCTGCTGCACAGGTTCCGACTACAACGCATTGTTCTACTTGCTGTAGCGGCATGCCTGTTTTTGGATCCAGTAAATGGGTTTGTCCTGCAAGGCTGCGGTAACCTTTCCCACTAAAGGCAATAGCCTGATCGTTTAAGTTAAGTACTTGTTGAGGCACACTGTTATCCGTATGGTTAAAGGCATCTTGTACCCCAATTTTCCAGCCCTCTTTTTGTGGTGCATTACCCCAAACACGGATGTCACCGCCAATATCTACCAACAGACCTTGAACACCTGGAACAGCTTGACGCGCTGCAACCAATGCGCGGTCAATAATGTAGCCCTTGGCATAGGCATCAGGGGAAAATTTCACAGCTGAATCCATCGCAATGCTTTGTTGTTCCGTATCTAGTTTTACGCTGTCTGCTTTTAATCGATTTAAAACTTGGGTACGGGTGGCTTTATTCAGCTTGACTACACCATGCGATTGTTCCCATAAAGTCATCAGTTGACCCAAGCGCGCATCGAAAGCCCCACAGGTTTTATCACGCCAGTTTTCACAGGCAGCAATCACTTCAAAAAGCTCAGCTGAAACCTTGCCCTGTTTATTATTATTTAAAGCAGAGATTTCACTGTCATCACGCCAAGTCGATAACACCTGATCTAACTGGCTAATTTCTTGTTGAATGGCATCTACAGCGCGTTTAGCTTCTTGTTTAGAAGTCCCTTGAACCACCACATCTAAGGATGTACCTAAAATATGGTCACGATGGAAATGATGGGTTTGGGTAGCGATTTGTTCTGATTGTTCGATTTTTTCACTCTGCTCAGCAGCATTTGCATGAAAAGGAGAAATCAGTGCCAGCGCCATAACCAAGGGCGAAAGACGAAATGCCTTATGAGTTGGGTAAAAATTTCTTACAGCAAATGACATACTGATTCTCCAGAATATTTTTAATGAATATTATTGATAATGATAGTAGTTATCAAGTAGATTACGTGCATTATATTAAATAAATATTTTCTGGAGTTCCTAACAATGAATAACTGGCTCAAAATTGCATTACTGACGTCGCTACCTATTATTTCTCATGCACATAGCATGAGTCCTTTTCTGCTTCCTGAAGTATTCGATACCAAAGCCGCACAAAGCATCAGTTTCCAAAGTGCAATTACAGTCGAGAAGTTTTTTGTTGCGGGAAATAACTTTAAAACCAGCTATGTCATCACCGAACCTGACGGTCAACAAAAAACGATAAATGCGGCAGCAGCGTTAAAACGCTTTAATATTGCAGAATTTGATTTACCAAAAGAAGGCACTTATCGCATTCGCACTCAAGATGCAGTGGGTAATCCCGGAAAATATGCCTGGGTGGATGGTCGCTGGTTACGTGTGCGTCCAGTGCGCGCCGGCATGCAAAATCCTGTACCGGCCAAACCTGCTGAAACAGTCACGACTCAAAAGGCACCTGCGCCGACTCAGCCACCGCGTATGATTGCAGCAGACCAAGTGCCGACAAATGCAAAAACCTTAGAAGTCACCAATCACCTGATTGCTGAAAGTTATGTCACCAAAGGCAAACCGTCTGCAATTCCAGCACCAAGCAAGAAAGGTTTTGAGTTCAAGTTACTGACTCATCCCAATGAGCTGTACGCAGGTGAATCACTCAAAGCTCAGGTATTGATGAATGGGAAAGCGGTGCCGAATCTTGAAATTGATATCTTTAAAGGTGCAGGTAGTTATGAGCCAAATGCAAAACGTGAACAGCCACATGTAAAAACCAATGCGAAAGGCGAAGTAGAAATTAAATTTGATCAGGCCGGTATTTATTTAATTACTGCGTCTTATCCAGAAGCCAATACGGATGCGACTAAAAAACCGGCCACTGAAAACTTTACTTATGGCTTAACGGTTGAAGTCACAGAATAATGTTTATCGTTAGATAAAATCTAAAAATTATTCATATCAAAAAACCCCTATTTTTAAATAGAGGCTTTTTGAATTTGTCGTTATAGCAGATTAAAAGTTATAGATCGCTACAGCATTCAGGCGGTTGTCTTCACCCGTCTTGCTGCCATTTGGTGCAGCACCAAATGCTTCGCGTTCACCATAAACATATTCAAGCCCAAAACTTAAAGGTTTGGTCGGGCTATAAAAAACATTTGCCCAAGCTTGCCAAAGTTCTTTATTGGCTGCAGTTTTATTGGTTAACGCATTGATATAATTTTGATCTTCATCAAAAATCATATAACCATAGCCCACAGTACCGCGTAGTTTTTCATTAAACTGTTGGGTCAAACCTACAGTAATCGAATCAAACTCGCTCTGCACAAGGCTACCATCCGCTTGTTTCACCACACCGCTATTGGTAAAGGAAACAAAACTGCTATCGCCTTTGACATGGTAATAATCGGCTTTTAAGGTTGTTCCTGGCACCACATCATACTTGGCGCCCAAACCCACACCCCAAGCCATTTCTTCATCTGAATTCACACGTTTTTCATGCCCCATAGCACGTGCGCTGACGTTCAAATTGTCGGCAAACTGGTGGTTTAAACGTGCAGTCAAAGCCGGTAAACGTTGCGTAATTGAAGCATCTTTTGGGTCTTCAAGTGCCATCACCAGATTGGTTTGTGGATTGAATTTGGTGGTATGACGCACCTGTGGCGTACGTTTTACAGCTCCCCCCACATATGCCAAGGCATCAATCGTTTCAGGCATATAATCTGGAACCGCAAAGTTTGACCAGGTTTGCCCCATCAGCCAGTTACCGTAACTTAAATAAGCATGACGAATACGCAAATTATCAAAGTTTGATCCACCCAGGAAGTCAACTTCAATTTTACCTTTTACATCTTGTTCAGAGACTTGAGTTTTAAAATCCAAGCCTAAACGTGTTGCCGCTAAAGTCGATCTTAAACGGTCACTGTTTTCACTATTTCCCTCTAATGCAACAGCATTAATATGGTTATAGGGCAAATCTCTGCTTGTGCCTTCAACTTGATAGGACGCATCAGTACGGACATTACCATACAGATTAAACTCGGCACCTTTGGCAGTTTTCAGTACAGGATTTGCTGTAGCCACAGGCGCTGGGCGTTGAACCGCTGCAATAGCAGTAGCAGTCTGCGCAGTCTGTACTTTTTGCTGTTCAACCATGTTGCGTAAAGCTTGAACTTCCTGTCTGAGCTGTTCAATTTCTTTTTGCTGTTGAGTTTGGGCTTGGGCCGCTACGCTGACTCCTCCCATACTTAGGGCAATCATGCTCAGCATAAGCGTGCGCTTCATTGCTGGTTGAACTTTTTTTGACTGAAATTCAGTTGCTTGGGTTAATAGTGTCGTGTTCATCCTAAACTCGCTTGTTATTGTCCGATTAAATTCTAGCAATAGATCGCCATCGCGACGATGGCGATCTATATCATTGATGACATTATGTTTATTAAGAATTATAGAGTTATTGAATCGCTTTTTTAGTCAAAGGCGTATCGCTAGTGCCAGACTGTGTAAGGGCTTTTGCATCAACAGAGACTTTTAAATTCACCAGATAGATAGCAATCGCTGCAATAATTCCTGGAATCGCGATGGCCAAGAAGTTCATTTGATGCGGTAATTCAAAGGTGAGTAAAGTACCAGTCAAGACTGGTCCAACAATGGCACCAATTCGTCCAATTCCTGATGCCCAGCCCATCCCTGTTGAGCGAACTGCAGTTGGATAAAACTGTGCAACGAAGGTATAAAGCAGAATTTGTGAGCCAATGGTCGCTGCACCTGCAATGGCGATCAGAACATACAGCACTGCTTGCGGGCTATTAAAACCAAGCAGAATTAAAGCAATTGCACCCACGGTAAACATAGTGGTCAGTACCGGTTTTAAATGGAATTTGTCTGCTAGAACTCCGCCACCAATTGCACCGATCATGCCGCCGATATTTAAGGCAAACAGGAACATAAGACTTGCACCCAATGAGTAGCCAGCCTGAATCATCAATTTCGGTAACCAGCTGCCTAATGCATAAACCATGAGTAAGCACATAAAGAAGGCTGCCCAAAACATTAAGGTACTGAACATACGGCCTTGCTGAAATAACGCACGTAATGGAGCTTCATCGCCAACAGTTGGTTCATTCAGAATAAAAGTCGTTTGTGAGTCAATCTGCTGTTCCGGTGCAATTTTTTTCACAATTGCACAGGTTCTTTCTGTTTCACCCTTTTTAGTCAAAAACATCAGGGACTCTGGAAGATATTTCCAAATAAACGGCAAAGTAAATAACGGAATACTGGCGATATAGAACATGATTTTCCAGCCATAATCCCCCACTAGCCATGCACCCAACAAGGCAGACGCCATACCACCAATAGCATAACCACTAAACATAATGGCAACCAAGGTGCTGCGAATACGTTTAGGGGCATATTCCGTCATTAGTGCAACCACGTTTGGCATTACCCCACCAATTCCCAGGCCCGCCAAGAATCGTAGAATTCCAAATTCGGTCGGTGTCGTTGCGAATGCACCCAGAAATGTAAAGCCACTGAAAATGGCGATACAGATCATGATGGTTTTTTTACGCCCCAACTTGTCTGAGAGTGTTCCGAAACTCATGGCACCAAACATCATGCCGAATAATGCAGTACTGGCAAGCAAACCTGCCTGCACAGTGGTAAGCGCCCATTCTTGCATTAAAATAGGTAAAACGACGCCATAAATGACTAAATCATAACCGTCAAAAATAATAATCATTAAACACCAAATCAGGACTCCCCAATGAAAAGGAGTAAATTTGGCTTCATCCACTAAAGTGTTTATGTTCAGTTTATTGGTATTCACTTTGCGCTCCTGCATATGAATCTTTAGATTTGTAGTCACAATGCAGCAAAGTGATTTTATTGTCCAAAACCGATTACATATATATTCATACCTTAAAAGTAAGACAAGCGGTATTAAAAACCAAAACGATACTTTATAGATATCCAGAAATCCTATAAGGTTGGTTGGGATATTTTATTTTCTATTTCAAGCTTTGTTGTTGTGAAAAAAATGCCGGCTGATCCAATATAAAATACTGATCGGCAGGCATATTATTAAAAATAATCAAGTAATTTGTGGGATAACAATACCAATAATTATAGGAAAATTAGTTCTAATCTGTTAAATCACGGCACGGTCGTAACCAATCGCTTCTAGATCATAGACCTGATAAATACAGTCAAATAATGAACGGATATCCTCACTTTCATCCATACTGCGAATCGCCAGAAATATCGGGCTAACAGCAGCATCATCCAGTATCGAGATATAGTGCAAATGCGGTAACTGGATGGTTCTAGCGCTTTCCGGAACCACGCAAATCCCTTCACCTGCTGCAACCAGCCCTAAAGCCAGCTGGATTTCGCGAACCTCTTTTAAGCTTTTAGGATCAAGACTGTACTCCGAAAAAAGTGATCTCACTTGCGTGGAAAAATTAGGTTTTGGGTGACTTGGGTATAGAAACAGATTCTCATCCACTATATCGGTCAGAAAGACACCTTTCTTCTGCATAGCCAGTGGATGACTAGAATGTACCGCCACCATTAGGGGTTCTTCGCGCAAAAGGATTCGTCTCACCGCAGGATCAGAAATACGTAGTCGACCAAAGCCTACATCTATCCTTCCCTCTTTAAGTGCTTGAATTTGATTTTTGGTGCTCATTTCAATCAGTTCAATTTTCAAATGCGGTTGTTGCTGACGAAATAAATAGACGATTTTTGGTAGTAAACCATACAGCAGTGAACCGACGAAACCCATGGTGACTGTTTTTTCGACCATTCCCACCCGCTGGGTCATTGCCTTAATTTCTTCGGCATTAGACAAAAGTTTAACAGCATGCTGATAAAAGAATTGTCCTGCTTCAGTTGTCATTAAAGGTCGACTTCCACGCTCAAAAAGCTGAATGCCGAGCTCTGCTTCCAGGTTTTGTATCTGACGGCTTAAAGGAGGCTGGGCAATAAACAGTTTTTCAGCCGCTTTCGTAAAGCTTTGTTCCTCAACTACGGCAACAAAGTATCGTAAATGTCTTAATTCCATAATTACCCATACCTTTAAAGCATATTAAAATGCAAATTTGATCTTAGACAGCATATCTTTATTCTTTTAAGGTATACCACATGAGATAGACAAAGCAAGATGCTTGGGAAGCTTAAAGATGTACAAATCCATAGAAACGTTGCTTGTTGAAATTCCAACCATCCGTCCGCACAAGATGGCTGTGGCAACCATGCAAACCCAAACATTAGTGTTGGTGAAAGTCACGACTGAAGACGGTTTTACCGGTTGGGGCGAAGCGACCACGATTGGTGGATTGGGATATGGGGATGAAAGTCCGGAAAGCGTAAAAACCAATATTGAAACATATTTTGCCCCGTTACTGAAATCACTTTCAGGTCTGAATGTCGCTCAAACGATTAAAACGCTCAAACGTAATATTAACGGTAACCGTTTTGCCAAATGTGCCATTCAAACCGCACTACTGGATATTCAGGCACAACGCTTAGGTTTGCCGCTCAGTGAAATTTTAGGCGGCCGTCTACGCGATAGCGTTCCAGTACTTTGGGTGCTTGCTTCAGGTGATACAGAGAAAGACATTGCCGAAGCGAAAAAGATGATTGAGCTGAAACGTCATAACGTATTCAAACTCAAAATCGGTTCACGTCCTGTAGAAGACGATGTTGCCCATGTTTTAGCGATTAAGAAAGCTTTGGGTTCAGACATCTCGATTCGTGTCGATGTCAATCGTGCCTGGTCAGAACTTGAAGCGGTTAAAGGTATTCAGTTGTTACAAGATGGCGGTGTCGACCTGATTGAACAACCATGTGCGATTGAGAATCTGGATGCCATGAAGCGTTTAACCCGTCGTTTTGATATTGCCATTATGGCGGATGAATCATTATACGGTCCGCAGAGTGCTTATCAGATTGCGCGTAACAACGGTGCCTCAGTATTTGCAGTAAAAATTGCCCAGTCAGGTGGCCTGATTGAAGGTTGTGAAGTTGGGAAAATTGCCAAACTTGCAGGCATTGACCTGTACGGTGGCACCATGCTTGAAGGACCAGTCGGTACGATTGCTTCAGCACATGTATTTTCAACTTTTGAAAGTCTTGCCTACGGCACAGAATTATTCGGTCCACTGCTACTGACTGAAGACATTTTAAAAACACCGCTTCAATATCAAAACTATGAGTTGGTTTTACCGACTGCAGCTGGTTTAGGTATCGAACTGGATTTAGACAAAATTGACAACTTACGTCGTCAGTAACTTAAGGAATTAGACATGCTTTTCCACGTACGTATGGATGTAAATATTCCACTAGATATGCCAAGCGATCAAGCCAACGAAATTAAAGCAGTTGAAAAAGCTTATTCGCATGATTTACAGCGTCAAGGTAAATGGCGTCATATCTGGCGCATTACCGGTCAGTACTCAAACATCAGTATTTTTGATGTTGAGAGCAATGAAGAACTACACAATATTTTACAAGGTCTTCCGCTATATCCGTATATGAATATTGAAGTGATGCCATTAAATCGCCATCCTTCTTCTATTCATGAAGACGATCGCTAATTTTAATAATATGCAACATGGTGAATTCATTTACCGGCTGCAAAAAAAGCACCCTTAAAGGGTAATGACAAGGATTGTGGCCAGCCAGCTTTAGCCAGCCAATATAAACGCTAAACAGCCTGCCACTCAAAAATGTATACATACTTCAGGAGCAATAGTATGAATCGCCAACAAATTGATGCACTTGTAAAAGAAATGAATGTCGACACAGCGACAGGCCCTGTTGATGAACGTGTACAACAGGTTGTTGTGCGTTTATTGGGTGATCTTTTCCAAGCGATCGAAGACCTTGATATCTCACAAACTGAATTGTGGAAAGGTCTGGAATATTTGACTGATGCAGGTCAGGCCAATGAATTGGGTCTTTTGGCTGCAGGTTTAGGTCTAGAACACTATTTAGATTTACGTGCAGATGAAGCAGATGCTAAAGCAGGTATTACTGGTGGTACACCACGTACTATTGAAGGTCCGTTATATGTAGCTGGCGCACCGGAATCGGTAAGCTTTGCTCGCATGGATGATGGTTCTGAGTCAGATAAAGTCGATACCTTGATCATTGAAGGTACAGTAACAGATACCCAAGGCAATATCATTGAAGGTGCTAAAGTTGAAATTTGGCATGCCAACAGCCTAGGCAACTACTCGTTCTTTGATAAATCACAATCTGATTTTAACTTGCGTCGCAGCATTATTACAGGTGCCGATGGTCAATACACAGCATTAACCACTATGCCAGTGGGTTATGGCTGCCCTCCTGAAGGCACGACTCAATTTGTTCTAGACAAACTTGGTCGTCACGGTAATCGCCCTTCTCATGTGCATTACTTTGTATCTGCACCAGGTTACCGCAAATTAACCACGCAATTTAACATTGAAGGCGACAAGTACCTTTGGGATGACTTTGCATTTGCAACCCGTGATGGTTTAGTCGCGACTGCTGTTGATGTAACCGACGAAGCTGAAATTGCGAAGCGTGGTCTGAATAAAGCATTCAAACACATTCAGTTCAATGTTGAACTTGTGAAAGATGCTCAAACTGCGCCATCAACTGAAGTTGAACGTCGTCGCGCAAGCGCTTAATGATCTTATGATAAGGAACCGAGATGTCAATTTAATGACATTTCGGGGACTTGCCTAAATTTGGAAAGTCGGAGAACGGACATGCCTCGTATCCCTGTAATTAACACCAGCCATCTCGACCGCATTGATGAATTACTTGTTGAAAACTATGAAACAGGTGAATTTAAGCTTCATCGTTCAGTATTCACAGATCAGGCCTTATTCGATTTAGAGATGAAATATATCTTTGAAGGCAATTGGGTTTACTTGGCACATGAGAGCCAAATTCCGAATAATAATGATTTTTACACTACTTATATGGGTCGCCAACCGATCATCATTGCGCGCAACCGTCAAGGTGAACTCAATGCAATGATCAATGCCTGTTCACACCGTGGCGCACAACTTTGTCGTCATAAGAAAGGCAATAAAGCAACTTATACTTGCCCTTTCCACGGTTGGACATTTAACAACTCGGGCAAATTGTTAAAAGTTAAAGACCCTTCTGATGCAGGCTATTCAGATTGCTTTAACAAAGACGGTTCTCACGATCTTAAGAAAGTGGCCCGTTTTGAAAGCTATAAAGGCTTCCTGTTTGGCAGCTTAAACCCGGATGTTCCACCGTTAGAAGAATATCTTGGTGAAGCAACCAAAATTATGGACATGATTGTTGATCAGTCTGATCAAGGTCTTGAAGTTTTACGTGGTGCGTCTACTTACACTTATGAAGGTAACTGGAAGTTAACTGCTGAAAACGGTGCCGATGGTTACCATGTTTCTGCCGTTCACTGGAACTATGCAGCCACAACTCAACAGCGTAAAGAAAAAGAAGCTGGTGATAATGTCCGCGCAATGAGTGCAGGATCTTGGGGCAAACAAGGTGGTGGTTCTTATGGCTTTGACAATGGTCACATGCTGCTTTGGACTCAATGGGGCAATCCTGAAGACCGTCCAAACTTCCCGAAAGCCGCGGAATATACCGAGAAATTCGGTGCTGCAATGGCGAAATGGATGATCGAGCGCTCTCGTAACCTGTGTATTTATCCAAACGTCTATTTTATGGATCAGTTCGGTTCACAAATTCGTGTACTTCGTCCTTTATCTACCTCTAAGACTGAAGTCACCATTTACTGTATCGCACCTGTGGGTGAAGACAAAGAAGCACGTACACGCCGTATTCGCCAGTATGAAGACTTCTTTAATGCTTCAGGCATGGCAACTCCAGATGACCTGGAAGAATTCCGTGCATGTCAAGCTGGTTATGCCGGTATTGCGCTTGAATGGAATGATATGAGCCGTGGTTCCAAGCATTGGATTCAAGGTCCGGATGATGCAGCCAATGAAATTGGTTTAAAACCAAAACTTTCAGGCATCAAAACTGAAGACGAAGGTCTATATCTGGCTCAGCATGAACACTGGTTACAGCTGATGAAAGAAGCGATTACTTCTGAAAAAGAACTTGCTGCAACTGAAGGAGAAAACGCATGAGCGCGATTACTTTAGAAAACATTGCTCAATTCCTCTACAAAGAAGCGCGCTTTCTGGATGATGAACAATGGGATGACTGGTTACAGTGTTATGCTCCATCAGCAGAATTCTGGATGCCAGCTTGGGATGATGATGACAAACTGACGACAGACCCAGAGACTGAAATCTCTTTGATTTATTACCCTGACCGTCAAGGTTTAGAAGACCGCGTATTCCGTATCAAGACTGAACGTTCTTCTGCGACCATGCCCGATACCCGTACCAGTCACAACATTTGCAATATTGAAATTGTTGAGCAAAACGGTGATCAAGTAACGGTTCGTTTTAACTGGAATACTTTGAGTTTCCGTTATAAAACCAATTACAGCTACTTTGGCACGTCACGTTATGTGATTGACTGTTCAAGCGATCAGTTCAAAATTCTAAACAAATACGTGGTGCTGAAAAACGATTACATTAATCAAGTAATCGACGTTTATCACCTCTAAAACTGTTATACCGCCAGATAAAACCTTTCAGTCAGATGGAAAATTGGCTGAAAGGTCCAGTTACAAAGATTTATATAGGATATTCAGCCATGTCAAGTCACAATATTGCACTTCAATTTGAAGATGGCGTTACACGTTTTATTTCTGTTTCAAACGGTGAAACCCTGTCGGATGCGGCTTACCGTCAAAAGATCAATATTCCTTTGGACTGTCGAGATGGTGCTTGTGGTACGTGTCGTGCATTTTGTGAATCAGGTTCGTATGACATGCCTGAAGAAACTTATATTGAAGATGCGTTAACCCCTGAAGAAGCAGCTGAAGGCTACATTTTGGCCTGTCAGTGTAAACCGACTTCGGACGCAGTATTCCAGATTCAAGCGTCATCAGAAGTATGTAAAACTGAAATTCACGCCTTCCAAGGTACGCTTGAGCGTGTTGAAAAATTGTCCGATTCAACCATCACTTTTGATATCCAGTTAGACGAAGGTCAACCTGACATTCATTTCCTCGCAGGTCAATATGTCAATGTGGGTATTCCGGGTACCACAGAAACCCGTTCGTATTCTTTCAGCTCTAAACCGGGTAACCGTTTAACCAGTTTCGTGGTCCGTAACGTGCCAAACGGTCAAATGAGCGAATTCTTAAGTAGCAATGCCAAAACAGGCGACAAAATGACTTTTGCCGGTCCTTTTGGTAGCTTTTACCTGCGTCCTGTGACCCGCCCGGTGTTAATGTTGGCAGGTGGTACAGGTATTGCACCATTTATGTCAATGCTGCAAGTTTTAGAAGAAAAAGGTTCAGAACATCCGGTACGTTTAGTGTTTGGTGTGACCAATGACTTTGACTTGGTAGCGATTGAAAAACTGAATGAACTTCAAGAAAAATTCCCTTGGTTTGAATATCGTACTGTCATCGCCAACCCAGATTCTGCGCATGAACGTAAAGGTTATGTGACCGGTCATATTGAAAATGAATGGTTAAATGCAGGTGATGTTGATATCTATCTGTGTGGTCCTGTATTGATGGTAGAAGCTGTACGTGGCTGGTTAGATGCTGAAGGCGTTAAACCTGCAAGCTTCCTGTTTGAAAAATTCTCTGCAAACTAATTCGGGAATCAATCAAATGTCTAATCGTCAAAGATTTGAAAACAAAGTCGTGGTTGTCACCGGTGCCGCACAAGGCATTGGTCGCGGTGTGGCTTTACAAGTGGCAAGCGAAGGTGCACAGGTGGTCATGGCCGACCTTTCTCCTTACGTGCAAGAAGTGTTAGCGGAAATTGAAAAGCTGGGTGGCAATGCTGTCACCATCAATGCCGACCTGGAAACTTTTGCAGGCGCACAGTCCGTTATTGAAAAAGCAATAGCGACTTATGGTCGTGTTGATGTCCTAATCAACAACGTAGGTGGCGCAATCTGGATGAAACCTTTCCAGGAATTTTCTGAAGCAGAAATTCTCAAGGAAGTAAATCGTTCATTGTTCCCAACGCTATGGTGCTGCCGCGCAGTTTTACCTGAAATGATTAAAAATCAGAAAGGGACGATTGTAAACGTATCATCTATTGCCACTCGTGGGATTAACCGCGTGCCTTACTCTGCTTCTAAAGGTGGTGTAAATGGTTTAACCGCTGCCCTCGCCTTTGAACATGCCAAAGATGGTATTCGTGTCAATGCAGTGGCTACAGGTGGAACTGAAGCGCCTCCTCGTAAAGTACCGCGCAATGCCAATCCATTAACCGAATCTGAACAAGCTTGGATGCAGGAAGTGGTTGACCAAACTATTGATCGTACTTTCCTGGGCCGCTACGGCAGCATTCAAGAGCAAGTCAATGCCATCGTATTTTTGGCTTCAGATGAATCTTCATATATGACAGGAACTGTGGTCCCTGTAGGTGGTGGCGATCAGGGTTAAACCTGATCTCATCAAAATTCAACAGGATCATTGAAATCTACGCATGGAGGCAATAGCCCAATGGCATCCCTGTTTAAAACTTTAAAAGATGATTGGTCACTTTCAGCAACAGTCGCAGGATTTTTGGCTGTGCTGATTTCCTATTCGGGTCCACTCATCATCTTCTTTCAAGCTGCACAAAAAGCCAATGTCTCTTCCGAGATGATGATCTCGTGGATCTGGGGCATTTCCATCGGTGCGGCAGTTGCCGGTATTTTTTTATCGATTAAATACAAAGTACCCGTAATTACCGCTTGGTCTGCGCCCGGTACCGCCTTGTTGGTAACCCTGTTTCCCGGTTTAAGTTTGAATGAAGCGATAGCAGCCTACATTACGGCTGCTTTAGTGATTTTATTTATTGGCTTAAGTGGCTACTTCGACAAATTACTACACTGGATTCCGCAATCTATTGCTGCCGCGATGATGGCGGGAATCTTGTTTCAGTTTGGCTTGGGACTCTTTACAGCAACAGACAGTATGCCCTGGATTGTATTTAGCATGCTGCTGGTGTTTTTAGTGTCTAAACGGATTTCACCGCGCTATAGCATGCTTTGGGTCTTGATCACAGGTGTGATCTTAAGTCTGGTACTGGGCAAAATGAATCCGGTTGAAATGAGCTTTAGCTTGGCCATTCCACAATTTATTGCGCCCGAATGGACCCTGAACGGCATGCTGAATTTTGCCATTCCTTTAATTTTGGTCAGTCTGTCTGGACAGTTTTTACCGGGCATGGCCATCATGAAGCTTAGCGGTTATGACACTCCGGCTAAGCCGATTATCACGGCAACCAGCATTGCGTCCTTAGCAGTGGCCTGCGTTGGAGGAATCACCATTGTATTGGCTTCCATTACCGCAGCCTTGTGTATGGGTAAAGATGCGCATGAACTGAAAGAAAAACGTTATATCGCCGGAATTGCCAACGGTATTTTTTACATTCTAGGTGGTTTATTTGCCGGCAGTATTGTCATGTTGTTCAGCTTGCTGCCTAAAGAACTGGTCGCCGCATTGGCCGGCTTGGCTTTATTGGGTGCAATTGGTATCAATATTACAACGGCAATGAAAGATGAACATCAGCGAGATGCCGCACTGATTACATTTTTAGCCACGGCCTCTGGCATGCACTTCTTAGGTCTCAGTTCCGTATTTTGGGGAATTTGTATTGGCTTAATTGCCCATCTCATGCTGAGTAAAAAAGCAGACACCCCGCCTCCTCATTCAATGTCTAATCAAGAAACGCCATTATTGCGTCAGGAAAAACTATGATTGATAAAAGTACAGCGTCTCTCACCGAAGCGCTCTCCCAGATTAAAGATGGTGCCACCATCATGATTGGTGGTTTTGGTACAGCGGGACAACCGGCTGAACTGATTGACGGTTTAATCGAAC
>Ga0308157_10002379_pt1 | contig 31122 bp, 29 predicted proteins | sample PhyBR1_FD_201035 | JGI IMG/M metagenome (GOLD analysis project Ga0308157, IMG submission 201035) | Phyllosphere microbial communities from UC Gill Tract Community Farm, Albany, California, United States - DLSLB.R1 | ecosystem: Host-associated > Plants > Phyllosphere > Unclassified | place: USA...
TCGGGTGAAATATCTCGCATCAACGTTCTGATTTTCTTTATATCACCCTCTGCAAGCATTTCTATCAGAATATTGGATAAATTGGAATCCAAGTTTTCTTCAATTGTGTCTAAGAGGTGACGCATTGACAAAGGAATTCTGTTTTTCTTTCTATCAAATCCATTTTCGCTAAGGTCGCTTCTCTTTACAGAAAAAATTTGCTTGCCATCCGACATTTCCAATTTTGCTTCTTTAAAATTATATGCTCCGAGCTTCTTTAAATTTCCGCTTAGGATACTAAACAAAATATTCAATACAGTTGTTTTGCCAACCCCATTCTCGGTCATAATAATGGTCGCATCTGGCAGGAAATTGATGACTATATTCTTCTCGTCATGTAGCCCATTAATAGTAACTTTTTTCAAATAAATACGGTCTGTCATAATTATCCTTAAATATGATGTTGGTATGGCAATGTTCTTGTTGTTGTTTTTCTATCCTAGCGATACGGCCGGCTGCTCAAACTTGGCGATAGACGCCTGAGTGTATGCCTAGGTGCCGCGTGGAAGGGCTGCTTTCGTCCTAATTGCTTAGCATAACATCTTGCTCTTTTGAAAAAATCACTAAATGTCACTATTGGCCCGGTAGTGTAAATAGTTCCTTGGGGGATAAAGGGAGGCGGATTGACACTTTCGCGGCATGCTAAGCCGTTGAGGTTTCTCACGTCATGCAGGACGCCTTACGGCCCTGTACAGCTTGAACCTCTTACCGAGATATAGTTCAAGTTCTCCGGCCTCTGCTGCCAGCCTCTGAATGGCTAAAGGGCGAGTAATTGCACTCAGTTAAGGACGTCGGAGCGCTTATACCGGCCGCCGTATCGGTCGATATAGCTTGAGTCGCATCTTCAAAAAGGGCTCCAGCTCCGCAGCTTCAGCCTGCATCCTCCACGTGACCTTACGTTGTTCTGGAGTTTCCCATATCGTCCCCTTCAATCGCTTCTGCCGAACGAAGAGCACGATTTTCTCCTTAATCGCCGCCGCTTTTGGGCGAGCGAACTCGTCATTACACTTCTTGGTCAGGCGCTGCAGAAGATCGACCTCTGCGCTGCGCTTGTAAGGGCTGTCTAATTGGATCGATGTTCGTCCACTGTCTACGTGATGGACTTCAATTTTCCCGAACGCCGACGGCCCCGTTAATTTTGAAAGCTCTTTGCCCAGTATGTTGATTTGCATCCAAAACTGACCCACTTTGCCGCATAATTTGCACACGAAACTGACCCACGTTTAAGACACAATCCTGCTCACATCAATGAGCGGGGAATTGGAGTGATCGACGTGGCACTACTAGGCATTATTCGACGCTGGCACATTCGCGACCAGGTCCCCTTAAGAGAAATCGCCAGACGTCTTGGCATCTCAAGAAACACTGTCCGGCGCTATCTACGATCGGAAACCATAGAGCCTTCCTACGCGGACAGGCGCACACCCAGCGCAATCGACAAGTACGCGTTCCGGCTATCGGGACTACTGAAGACCGAAGCGGCCAAGTCACGCAAGCAGCGGCGCACTTTGAAGCAGCTTCATGAAGAACTAAAGGGATTGGGTTTTGAAGGCTCTTACGACCGCGTCGCGGCGTTCGCGCGGGTATGGCGGGCGGGTCAAACTGACAGGGTCAACTCAGCTAGCAAACGCACAGGGTGTGCTAGCCGCGCCGTACTTACGGCCGGATGAAATCAGGCATTGGTGCGAAAAGCTAGTAACCGATCCTTTCCAGCAGATTCGAGATAAGGCACATGAGCTCCTGTCCACTTTTTCGAAATAGGCGATGAAGGGACTGAGGACCACGGATGTCCCTTCACGCGGAAACATGGGACCACAAATGACCCAAAAACAAAAAAGCCCACGAACCGAAATTCGTGGGCTTTTTTGATGAATCTTGGTAGGCCGTGCGGGATTCGAACCTGCGACCAACGGATTAAAAGTCCGCTGCTCTACCAGCTGAGCTAACGACCCAAAGGTATGAAACCTTGGTTTTCTTCGAATGGTAGGCCGTGCGGGATTCGAACCTGCGACCAACGGATTAAAAGTCCGCTGCTCTACCAGCTGAGCTAACGACCCCCGAAGAAGCGAGATTATAGGGGGTAATGAGTCCGGCTGTCAAATACCCCCGAGTAATTATTTGCCGCCAAGGCGTTCCTTGGCCGTCGCCGCTGCCGACGAGTCAGGATAGGTCTTGATCAAATCCTGCAGCGTCTTCTTGGCGGCCTTGTCTTTCAGCTCGGTCTGGCAGCTGGCGATGATCAGCATGGCTTCCGGCGCCTTCGGGCTGTCGGCGTAGTTCTTCACTACCTGCTGCTGCGCCGCGATGGCGCTCTTGCAGTCGCGCTGCGCGAAGTAGGAGCTGCCCAGGTAGTACTGCGCGGCCGGCGCGTAGCTGGAGCCCGGATAGCGCTGCACGAACTCGGTGAACGCCGTGCCCGCCGCCTTGTAGTCGCCGGACTTGAAGGTCTGCCACGCGGCCTCATAGGCGCGCTGTTCGCTCGGGTCCACTTGCGCGGTCTTGCCGTCGATGGTCACTTCGCGCGGCTCCAGCTTGCGCAGGCGGGCGTCGAGGTCGACATAGAAATCCTTCTGGCGCTTTTGCGCGTTGGCCAGCTCGTTGCTCAGCACTTCGATCTGGCCGCGCAGCTTGGCCACTTCCTGCAGCGTCATTTCGTTCTGCGAGACCAGGTCCAGCGTGCTGGACTTGTCGGACTTGGTGTCGATGCGGGCGTTCAGCTCGGCGCGCATGGCTTCGACCTTGGCGCGCAGGTCGAGCAGGGCTTTGCGGGCTTCGTCGTCGTCGAACAGCCCGGCGTGGGCTTGCAGCGGCAGCCAGGTCAGTGCGGCCAGCAGGACGGCGCTCAGGCCGGATTTGGAGAGTTTCTTCATGTCGGACGCTTTCACACAAATCTAATAGGAAACGGGGCGGGACGCGGTGTTATCCGCGTGCCGCCCCGTATTATGCCTGTCACCCGGCAAAAGGGTAGTGCTTTCGATTACTTGTAGACGATGTCTGCACGACGGTTTTGCGCCCATGCTTCTTCGTTCGAGCCGGTGGCTTTAGGCTTTTCCTTGCCCAGCGAAACGGCTTCGACCTGCGATTCCGACACGCCCAGCGTGGTCATGGCCTTGCGCACGGCTTCGGCGCGCTTCTGGCCCAGGGCCAGGTTGTACTCGGCGCCGCCGCGTTCGTCGGTGTTGCCTTGGATCAGGATCGAGCGGGCTTTGTTCTTGGCCAGGTAGGCCGAGTGGTTTTCCACCACTGGCTTGCCGTCGTCGCGCACGACGTAGCTGTCGAAGTCGAAGTACACGCTGCGGTTGGCCAGCACGCCTTTTGGATCGTCCAGCGGATCCAGCGATTTGGTTTCGACCGGGGCGACGGTGCGGGTGTCAGCCTGCGGCTGTGGTTTGGCTTCGATCTGGCGCTCTTCCACCTTGGCTGGCTCTGCAACCTTGACCGGGGTCGAGGAGCAGGCGGACAGGATGGCGGCGGTGGTGACGATGAAAGCGAGGCTGCTGAGTTTACGCATTTGATTCTCCTAGAGATGAAAGGTAAAAGTTACTGCATGAATGGACCCCAGGTGGGCTCCTTGATGTTGCCCGCCTGTGTGGTCAGGCGTTGCTTTACACGTCCATCCACCGAAACCACAGCCAGCGATTTGCGGCCGCCGGCTTGAGTGGCGTACATGATGTATTTGCCGTTGGGGGCAAAGCTTGGATACTGGTCGTCGGTGCTGTCGGACAGGCGCTGTTCCTGGCCGCTGGCCAGGTCCATCACGTACAGCTGGTAGTTGCCGTCGCGGCGGGAGATGTAGGCCAGGGTCTTGCCGTCGGCCGACACGCGCGGGCTGATGTTGTAGTTGCCGGTGAAGGTGATGCGCTTGGCGTCGCCGCCGTCGGCGTTCATGCGGTAGATCTGCGGGCCGCCGCTGCGGTCGCTCATGAAGTAGATGCTGCCGTCCGGCGCGAAGTTGGCCTCGGAATCGATGCCGGCGCTGTTGGAGACGCGCTTGAGGTTGCCGCCGTCGGCGTTGACCGTGTAGATCTGCGTGTGGCCGTCCTTGGACAGCGACACGGCCAGCTTGTTGCCGCTCTGCGCCCAGACCGGCGACGAGTTGCTGCCTTTTTCGTTGGCGACCACGGTGCGTGCCCGGTTGACCAGGTTCTGCACGTAGACCACCGGCTTCTTCTGTTCGAACGAGACGTAGGCGACCTTGGTGCCGTCCGGCGACCACGACGGCGAGATGATGGGCTCGTTCGAGCGCAGCGCCATCTGTTCACCTTCGCCGTCGGCGTCGGCCACCAGCAGCTCGTAGTGGCGCTTGTCGTATTCCTTGACGTAGGCGATGCGGGTGGAGAAGGCGCCGCGGATGCCGGTCAGTTTCAGGAACACGTCGTCGGCGATGTTGTGCGCGGTCAGGCGGGTGAACTGCGGCGCGCGCGCCACATTCAGTTGTGACAGCTCGCTCTGCTTGACGGTGTCGAACAGCTTGTAGCGCACCTCGTAGTCGCCGGCCGCCGACTTGGCGACGGTGCCGACCACCAGCGCGTCGGCGCCCTTGGCCTTCCAGGTGCCGTAGTCGATGTTGTTCATGCTGGTGATCACGCCGGCGTCGATCAGCTTGAAGGCGCCGCTGCGCTCCAGGTCGGCCTTGATGATGGCGGAGATCTGTTGCGGCGCGATGTTCTCGTCCGCGAAGCCGGCCACGGCGACCGGGATCTGGTTGCTGCCGACGCCGGAAATCTCGATCCGCATCTGGGCTTGGGCGCCTGCGGCGGCCAGTGCCAGCGTGGCGGTAAGGATCGCTTGGTTCAGTTTCTTCATGGTGGTCATCAGTGCATATCCTTCATATTGAAATCGGCGACAAACTCGCGCTCTACCGTACCATCTTTTTTCTTGGGTAGTGGTGACGATTTGGCGATCGCGTTTTCAATCGCGCTGTCGTAGGCGGCCGAGCCGCTGCTCTTCATCTTGCGCACGCCGATGATTTCACCGGTCGGCAGCTGGGTGATCTGGTAGGTCGCGCTCAGCGTGTCGTCCACCGTGCCGTAGACCAGGTTGCTCTTGATCTTGGCGCGGATGGCCGCTTGGTAGCCGCCGTCGACCTTGCCGCCGGTCGAGGTGGCGGCGGTGCCGGTGCTACCCTTGGCGGCGTTGCCGGTGATGCGGCTCATCTGGGCGGCGAAGATCTTGTCGCGGGCGGCCTTGTCGGCCTTCTCGGCTTTTTCCTTGGCTGCCTTCTCGGCCAGCGCGGCTTTCTTCTTGTCCTTCTCAGCCTGTTCCTTCTCGTCCTTCAGCTTTTGCTCGGCTTCCTTCTTGTCGGCCAGCTTCTTGGCTTCCGCCTTGGCCTGCTTCTCTTCGGCTTCTTTCTTCAGCTTGGCTTCCTTGGCCGCCTCGAGTTTTTCCTGTTCGAGTTTCTTCTTCAGCTTCAGGCGTTCCAGGGCGATGTCCGGTTCCTTCGGCGTCGGCGGGGCTTCCACCGGTTTCGGCGGGGCGGCCTTGACCACCGGCGTCGGTTCCGGTTCGGGTTCAGGCTCGGGCTTGACCTGCGGCGGCGCCGGCGCGGCTTCCTGCACCTTCATGTCCCAGATCTCGGCCTGCACGGTGGTCGGCTCATTGTTCTGCCAGCTGATGCCCACCCACAGGAACAGCAGCAGCACGGCGTGCATGGCCCCGGCCAGCGCGACCGAGCGCCAGCCTTCGTTTTGTCGCGGCACTTTGTAGGGGCCGCCTGCCGTTGCGGGTTTCATCGTATGCACTGTGATTTACTTGGTCGACAAACCGACCCGGTTGATGCCCATCTTCTTCGCTTCCGAGATCAGCTGGATCACGTCGTCGTATTTGCTTTCCTTGTCGCCGGCGATCAGCACCGGATAGTCGGGATGGTCGTTGTGGATGGCGCGCAGCTTCTTGACCAGCGCGTCGCGGTTGGGCGCGGTTTCCGGCGCCTCTTCACCTTTGCCTTTGACGCCGATCGACAGCGCGCCGTTCGGCTTGATGACCACCTGCACGTAATCGCTGGGCGGCTTGGTGGAGCGCTCGGCGCTCGGCAGGTCCACCACACTTGGGTCATTGGCCGACGGCATGACCATGAAAATAATCAGCAACACCAGCATCACGTCGATATACGGCACGACGTTGATCTCGGACTTGAACTTGCGGCCGCGGCCGCCGCGCATGCTGCTGGAGAAAGAGGAAGCCATGATTGCTCTGCCTTCTTAACGCGACTGACGTTGCAGGATGTTGGAGAACTCTTCGACAAAGCTCTCGAAGCGGATCGCCAGGCGGTCGATGTCGTGCGAAAAACGGTTGTACGCGACCACGGCCGGGATCGCCGCGAACAGGCCGATGGCGGTGGCGATCAGCGCTTCGGCGATGCCGGGCGCGACCGCGGCCAGCGTGGCCTGCTGCACATTGGCCAGGCCACGGAAGGCGTTCATGATGCCCCAGACGGTGCCGAGCAGGCCGATGTACGGCGACACCGAGCCTACCGACGCCAGGAAGGCCAGGTGCGATTCCAGCACATCCATCTCGCGCTGGAAGGCGGCGCGCATGGCGCGGCGGGCGCCGTCCAGCACCGCGCCGGCGTCCATGCTTTCGCGGGCGGCGGTGTAGGCGGCCTTGCTCTTGATGAACTCACCCATGCCGGCTTCGAAGATGCGCGCCAGCGGGCCGCTGTTGGCGCGGTCCTTGCCGGCGTTCTGGTGCAGCGCGTGCAGGTTGCCGCCGGCCCAGAAGGTTTTCTCGAATTCGATGGTCAGCCGGCGCGCCGAGCGCACCGCGAACATCTTGCTGAAGATGTAGGTCCAGCTGGTCAGCGAGATGCCGAACAGCAGCGCCATGATCAACTGCACGATCAGGTGCGCGTTGGTGATGAGGGACAGGAAAGAGAGGTCTTGGGTGACGTTCATGTATAGGTTCAGTCTGTTTTGATGGTACTACGCATTTTTTCGGCCACCGCCGCCGGTACGGCGCGCGGCGACAGGTCGGACCCCACGCAGCCGACCTTGACGCGGGCGGTGTTGAGCAATTGTTCGCCGCACCAGGCTTGCTGCACGAACAGGATCGAGGCACGGCCTAGCTTTTCGATACTAAGTGTTAATTTTAGTTCATCGTCCAACCTGGCAGGCGCATGATACTCCGCGCTGACGCTTTTGACGACGAACAAGACATCATGTTCGTGGAGCAAGGCGTGCTGTTCGACGTGGATGGCGCGCAACCACTCGGTGCGGGCGCGCTCGAAGAATTTGAGGTAGTTTGCGTAATAGACGATACCGCCGGCGTCGGTGTCTTCGTAATAGACCCGTACGTTCCAGATAAACTCTGCAGGCATGTTATTTTGACTACTGGTAAGATTGAGCAACATTCTACGCGATTTTATTGTTGTCGTTGAAGCTGCTACGGCGTTATTCACGTTAAAACCGTTGTTTCTGCGGATTTTTCACGAAGACGCCAAAAATTGCATTCGCGATAGTAAAGCGTTTTCTCGGCAACTTGCCAAGGTTTGTAACAACCGCTTACGAATCGCTTCAGGGATGAAACGATTCGTCGGTGCGAACGGCTTACAGGTTGCGCTTGATCGCCAGCGGCCCGTAGCCCTGGCAGGTCGGCATCATTTCGATGCGGTTGATGTTGATGTGGGCCGGCAGGGTGGCGATCCAGTAGGCGGTGTTGGCGATGTCCTCGGCCGTCAGCGGCTCGGTGCCTTCGTAGACCTTGGCCGCGGCCTCGTCATTGCCCTTCAGGCGGACGTTGGAGAACTCGGTGCCGCCGCACAGGCCGGGCGCCAGGTTGGTGGCGCGCACGCCGGTGCCGACCAGGTCTGCGCGCAGATTCAGCGTGAACTGCTCGACGAAGGCCTTGGTGGCGCCGTACACATTGCCGCCAGGGTAGGGCGTGTCGCCAGCCACCGAGCCCAGGTTGATCACGGTGCCGCTGCCGCGCGCCACCATCGCCGGCAGGATGGCGCGGGTCATGGCGACCAGGCCGCTGCAGTTGGTGGCGATCATCGTGTCCCAGTCCTCCAGCGACGATTCGTGCGCCGGCGTGACGCCCAGCGCCAGGCCGGCGTTGTTGATCAGCACGTCGATCTGCGACCACTCGGCCGGCAGGCTGTCCAGCGCGCCCTTGATCGAGGCCTTGTCGGTCACGTCCAGCACGATGGGGCGGGCTGCGGCGCCCAGCTCGGCGGCCAGCGCCTCCAGGCGGTCGGCGCGGCGGCCGCTGATCAGCACTTTATGGCCGTTCTGGACGAAGGTGCGGGCCATGGCGGCGCCGAAGCCGGCGGTGGCGCCCGTGATGAAGACGATCATGTTCTATCCTTATGCGAGAGTGGAAACGATGGTCAAGTGTAGCCGAAATGGCAGTATGGCCAGCTGTCGCTATCAAAATCGGCACAAGATTGCTTTTTAAGCAATCATTTCCTTGCTCAAATCTGGCGCATAAATTACAATCAGGCTTCCATTACGTCTCACGTAACTGGCGAAAAGCTCCGGTCATCACCATTTTGGTGCGTGGCGGCCGGTCGGCGAAAGGTGGGCATCCACCGGGAAACGTGAGATTTCAACAGCCGTTCGCCTGGGCAGCCATCGATGGAATTGCACGAAGAGGCTGCCTTTCCGCTATCGGCTTCCCTCATTCGATCCAACCTGCCAGTAACAAGTTACTCAATTCGATTGGAGTTTTTTCATGTTCGCAAAAGATCACACCCTCGCCAGCGTTGACCCGGAATTGTTCGGCGCCATCCAGAAAGAAAACACCCGTCAGCACGATCACATCGAACTGATCGCTTCGGAGAACTACACCTCGCCGGCCGTCATGGAAGCGCAGGGTTCCCAGCTGACCAATAAATATGCCGAAGGCTACCCAGGCAAGCGCTACTACGGCGGTTGCGAATACGTCGACGTCGTCGAGCAACTGGCGATCGACCGTGTCAAGCAGCTGTTCGGCGCGGAAGCGGCCAACGTGCAGCCGAACTCGGGCTCGCAAGCCAACCAGGGCGTGTTCTTCGCCGTGCTGAAACCAGGCGACACCATCATGGGCATGTCGCTGGCCGAAGGCGGCCACCTGACCCACGGCATGCCGCTGAACATGTCCGGCAAATGGTTCAATGTCGTTTCCTACGGCCTGACCCCGGAAGAGGACATCGACTACGCCGCCATGGAAGCGCTGGCCAAGGAACACAAGCCCAAGCTGATCATCGCCGGCGCCTCGGCGTTCTCGAAAAAGATCGACTTCGAGCGCTTCGCCGCTGTCGCCAAGGCTGTTGGCGCCTACTTCATGGTCGACATGGCGCACTACGCCGGCCTGATCGCCGCCGGCCTGTATCCCAACCCTGTGCCGCACGCCGACTTCGTCACCTCGACCACGCACAAATCGCTGCGCGGCCCACGCGGCGGCATCATCCTGATGAAGGCCGAGCACGAGAAGATCATCAACTCGGCCATCTTCCCTGGCATCCAAGGCGGCCCGCTGATGCACGTGATCGCCGGCAAGGCCGTCGCGTTCAAGGAAGCGCTGACGCCTGAGTTCAAGGCTTACCAGCAACAAGTCGTCATCAACGCCGACGTGCTGGCCAAGACCCTGATCAAGCGCGGCCTGCGCATCGTTTCCGGCGGCACCGAGTCGCACGTGATGCTGGTGGACCTGCGTCCGAAGAACCTGACCGGCAAGGAAGCGGAAGCGATCCTGGGCGCGGCGCACATGACCTGCAATAAGAACGGCATCCCTAACGATCCGCAGAAGCCATTCGTGACTTCGGGCATTCGTCTGGGCTCGCCTGCCTTCACCACCCGTGGCTTCAAGGAAGCGGAAGCGGAACAAGTCGGCAACCTGATCGCCGACGTGCTGGACAACCCGCACGACGCAGCGACCATCGACCGCGTGAAAGCGGCCGTCAAGGTTCTGGCTGACAAGTTCCCTGTCTACGCCAAGTAATCTGTAGCACCGCGACGCCGGCCTGTGCCGGTGTCGCGTCATCGAATAGCGCCAATATGAAATGTCCGTTTTGCCAGCATGAAGATACCCAGGTTCTCGATACGCGTGTATCCGAGGAAGGGGACTCCATACGCCGGCGCCGGCGCTGCGGAAAATGCGATAAACGATTTACCACGTATGAGCGCATCGAGTTGGTGATGCCGTATGTGGTCAAGAAGAACGGCAGCCGTACCGAGTATTCGTCGGCCAAGCTGCGCGGCAGCCTGACGCTCGCCTTGCGCAAGCGCCCTGTGGCGGCGCCCGCCGTCGATGCGGCGATTCTGTCGATCGAGGAAAAGCTGCTGACCAGCGGACAGCGCGAGGTCGATACCGGCTACATCGGCGAGCTGGTGATGCAGGAGTTGAAGCGCCTCGACAAGATCGCGTATATCCGTTTTGCATCGGTCTACAAAAACTTCGAAGACCTGGCCGAGTTCCAGGACGCCATTGCCGAAGTCGGGCAGGAACGCAAGCCGCGCAAGGCTTAGTTTCCCGCGCGTTATCCGCCGGCCGATGGCTGGCGCACCTTTGATACGCCTCATACTCTCAGCAGCAGTCACTGCTAACTTCTAGCACTGTCCTCGTCGACTTGCGGAGGTGTGCGATGCGCGCACGCGCTTATATGCCGGGCTTTACGCTGCTGGAAATCCTCATCGCCGTGCTGTTGCTGGCGTTTGGCATTGTCGGCGGCGTGGCGATGCAACTGTCCGCGCTGCGCGCGCGGCATCAGGCGGCGTTGTTGTCGCAGGCGGGCTATGTCGCGGCTGGCCTGGCTGAACGCATGCGCGCCAATGCCGCGCAGATGCATCTGGCCGATGGCGCCAATCCCTATTTATTGCTTGAGTACGATGCGCTGGCGGAACCTCATCCGCCGGCGCCGTCCGCGCTGTGCTATGGCGGCGCTTGCGACAGCGCGCAGCTGGCGATGTTCGATTTGTATGAGGCGAAAATGCAGGTGAGCCAGTATCTGCCAGCGGGCAGGGTGCGCGTGTGTAGGGACGGCGGCGGCAAGACGGTCTGGGCTTGCGGCGGCGGGGCGGGTGCGCCGGTGGTGGTCAAGGTCGGGTGGCGTGAAAAAAATCCTGATGGCACGCCGCACAAGGATGCGAGCGGCGATTTCGCACCGGCGCTGGCGCTGGTTGTTGGGGCGACGCGATGAATGCGCCTCTTGTCCGCGGCTGGACTGTCATCGAGTTCGCCATCGCCGTGACGCTGGGCTTGATCGTGACCTTGTTGGCCAGCGGCCTGCTGCTGTCGGCCGGCAGCAGTTACCGCAATCACGACCAGTACGTTGGCTTGAACGACGGCGGCCGCCATGCGCTCGACATCCTGGCGCGCGCGATACGGCAGGGCGCTTACGTGAATTGGGATGGCAAGGCCGCGCCGATAGAGTTGGATGATGCCGCGTCGGCGTCCGTTGCCGGGTTGGACGCGCGCGGCCTCAGCCGGGGCAGCGCGGACATCTCGGGGCTGTTGCCGGCGGTGGCGCATGGCAGCGATGTGCTGGCGCTGCGGTTCTCCGGCAGTGGCGTGGGCGTCAATGGCGACGGCTCCAATCTCAACTGCGCGGGCTTCGGCGTGGCCGCGCCCGATGCGCCCGACGCGCGCGGCTGGAGCATCTTCTACGTCGCCGACGATGGCGCCGGCGAGACCGAGCTGCGCTGCAAGTACCGGGGCGCTGCCGGTTGGGGCGCGGACGCCATCGTGCGCGGCGTCGATTCGTTCCAGGTGCTGTATGGACTCGATACCGATGTGCCGGCTGACGGCGTTCCCAACACCTACCTCAACGCCAGCGGTATCGGTGCGATGGATGCCGCGCTGGCGCTGACCGGCGCGACGGCGGACGAACGCTTGCGCGACTTTCGCCGCAAGACTTTCTGGAAGCGCGTTTGCAGCGTCCGGGTGGCCCTGTTGCTGCATGGCGAGAGCAACACGCGCGCCGATACCGGGGCGGCGCAATACGACCTGTTCGGGCCCGCGTATTCCGATGCGCATGGCGACGACGAGGGTGTGCGCATTGTGGAGGCGAGCCTGCCGGCCTCGCAGCGTGCGCGGGCGCGCAGGGTGGTGAGCATGACGGTGGCGTTGCGTAACCGGAGCGGCTAGTCATGGAGCGGCGAAGGCAGCGAGGGGTCGCGGTCTTGATGTGCCTGATGATGCTGATCCTGGTGATGTTGCTGGGCGTGTCGGCGGCGCAAATGAGCTTGCAGGGCGAGAAGGCGGCGCGCGGCGAGCGTGATCGGGAAGTGGCGTTGCAAGCGGCGGAGGATGCCTTGGCAGATGCGGAGCGCGATATTCAATCCGGCACGGCGGCGGTCAGCGCCTGCGATGTTGCGCCCGCGTGGCAGCGGGTGGATCTGTCCGGGGCGGAAGACGGTGGCGCCTGCACGGTGGGCTATGGTGAGCACACCGGGGCGGAGATGCTCACGGCAGAAGGCGTGCTGCCATTCAGGAAGCCGCGCTATCTGATCGAGCGCATGGCGTGCCATCAGCCGGGCGAGGACGCGTCGGCCGTCAGCTATTGCTACCGCGTGACGGTGATCGGCTTCGGGGCGCGGCCGGGAACGGAAGTGGTCTTGCAAACCGTGTACAGCAAGCCGGAGTGAGGAGGGGATATGCAAATTGCGATGCCTGGGCGTGGACGCATGTGGTCGTGGGTCTTGATCGCCTTGCTGTTGATGCTGCTGCCGATGCTGGCCTCCGGCGTGCACGCCGCGCCTCCGCTGATCAATATCGGCAGCGAGCCCCTGACTGTGGCCTGCCGCGCCGCAACAGCCGCTGCGGGGGCGAGGATGACGGGTACTTCGAGCCTCGCGCCAAGCGATTTGTTCAGCGCGACGCTCGACGCGAGTGACAGTGGCGGTCACTTTGAGCGCAGCAGCTTGCCGCCTGCCGGCGTGGCTGTGCCGGGAGCCGTGCTGTGGGATGCCGGCGCAATCTTGACCGGTGCGCCGGGACGGCCTCCCTTGCCGGCGCCTGACGGGCGCAATCTTTACACGGCCATCGTCCAGACCGACGGCAGGCTGAGCGGGGTTCCATTTGCATGGCCCGCTTTGTCGGCCGCGCAGCAGGCGTTGCTGGATCAGGCGCCGCCACCGCACGCGACCAGCGATGGGCTGGGCGAACGGCGCGTCGCCTACCTGCGCGGCGACCGCAGCGACGAGGGCGCCTTGTTCCGCCGCCGCAGCAGCGTGCTGGGCGACTCGATTAACAGCACGCCTGTGTTGGTAGGCTCGCCGTCGGGCGCTGCGTTGGATGCGGGCTACGCAGCTTTTCGCGAACGGAACAAAGCCCGCCGCCCCATGATCTATCTCGGCGCCAACGACGGCATGCTGCATGGCTTCGAAGCCGACAGCGGCATCGAACGCTACGCTTACCTGCCCGACGCATTGATATCGGCGCTGAATCGCTTGCCCAGCCCCAGCTATGTGCACCGCGCCTACGTCGACGGCCCCGCGATCAGCGGCGACGTCATCATCGCCGGCAACTGGCGCACCGTATTGATCTCCGCGATGGGCGGCGGCGCGCAGGGCCTGTTCGCGCTGGACGTCACCGATCCCGAGGCGCTGAACGCAGCGTCCGCGCTGTGGGAATTCACCGACCGTGACGATCCCATGATGGGCAATCTCACCACGCTGCCGTGGATCGCCAAGGTGCGCACCAGCCACGGCGGGGACGTGGCCAGCTATCGCTATTTCGCCATCGCGTCCAGCGGCCTGAACAACTACGCCAGCGACGGCCACTCCAGCCGTAACGGCAAGGGTGCCTTGTTCCTGCTGGCGCTCGACAAGCCGCGCGATGCGCCGTGGAAGCTCAACGCGAACTACTACCGATGGACTACGCCGATCTCCGATTCAATGATGGCGAACGGCCTGAGCGCCCCGGCGTTGAGCTTCGACCGCGACGGCGCGCTCAGTTACGCCTACGCCGGCGACCTGCAAGGCAATCTGTGGCGTTTCGATTTCGCCGGCTGGCCCAGCGTCGCGGTGCGGGCGCTGTTCGCCGCCCGCGATGCCGATGGCCGCCGCCAGCCGATCGCACAGCAGCCCACGCTGGCTTACGCCACCGGCGGCGGCTATATGGTGCTGTTCGGCACCGGCATGCTGTTCGACCGGACCGACTTGTCGGCAGGTGGCTTCGTTACCCAGTCGTTCTATGGCATCCGTGACAGCTTGACCGTGCCGATGGATGTCGTGGCCGGACGGCGCCAGTTGACCGAGCGTGTGCTGGACGCCTCGTCCGCAGACTTGTTCAACCTCAGCGGCGCGGAAATTGCCCCGGGCAGCAAGGGCTGGTATGTCGATTTCCTGCAATCGTCGCGCACGGGCGAGCGCAGCATCGGCAGCGGGGTGTTGGCAGGTGGCGCCGTGGTGTTCAACACGCTCTTGCCTGGCCCGGACAAATGCGATGCTTCACGCAGCCGCACCTACGTGCTGAATGCGCTCACCGGCCTGCCGGAGGGCCGCAGCACAGCCAGCATCGATCCGACCAAGCCGATAGTCGGCCTGCTGCAACCGATCTATCCAACATTGGTGGCGCTCGTGCCGCAGTCGTCCACCCCCGGCGCGCCTGATCCCACCGGGCAGGTCGTGGTGGCGAAGAGCTATGCGGTGGCCAACGTGTCGGCCGGGGAGGTTGCAGTGGCGGGCGCGGTCAAGGTGCGCTTGCGGTCCGGCCGGCTCAGCTGGCGCGAGGTCGCCAACTGGCGTGAGCTGCACGAGGCCATCAAATGAATCGCCTTCACGAACGCGCCTTCAGCATGATCGAGCTGCTGGTGGTGCTGGTCATCCTTGCCGTGCTGGCCGCGCAGGTGATGCCAAGTTTTAAGCAGCACGTGATCCGCGCCCGCCGTTCCGAGGCTCAGGCAGCGCTGCTGCAGTTGATGCAGCAGGAGGAGCGCTTTTACACGCGGGCCAACACCTACATCGCCTTTTCATCGAGCACCACGGAGCCGGAAGCCCGCCAGTTCAAGTGGTGGAGCAGCAATGGTGCGCCCACCAGCGCGTATGAAATCGAAGGCAAGGCTTGCGACGGCGAGCTGATCTCGCAATGCGTGCAGCTGATCGCCACGCCCGGAACCGCGATGGTCGACCGTAACTTTCGCGACGAAGATTGCCTGCAGCTCAAGCTCACCAGCAGCGGCCTGCGCCTGGCGACCGGCCCATCCACCCGCTGCTGGCCATGAGGACAGCGCGATGCGTTCACATCTCCCGCGCGGACACACGCTGATCGAACTATTGATCGTCCTGGCGCTGATCACGACCTTGCTCGGCGTCGCCGTACCGAACTTTCACGCCGGGCTGAAGCGGCAGCAATTGCGAGTCGCCGTCAACGACCTGCTAAGCGCGATCAATCTGACCCGCTCACAAGCCATCGCGCGTGGCGCCCAAGTCTTGATGGTGCCGCTGGAACCGGCCGGCGCATCCTGGCGCGAAGGCTGGGTGGTGTTTGTCGACGAGAACGGCAACCGCCGCCACGACCCCGGCGAGCTGCTGCTGACCCGGCACGGGCCGGTTGCCGAAGGCATCACCATCAAGTCGGCATTCTCGTCGGCCGCAACGCCGCAATATCTTGCTTATAATGCTGCTGGGCGCGCCTGCAGCGCGAGCAACAGCCTGGCCGCGCGCTGGGGCACGCTGTCGCTGGCGCGGGGTGACGACGTGCGCAACATCAAGATCAATATGCTGGGCCGGGCGCGCGTGTGCGACCCGGCGGCGGGCGACGCCAGCTGCGCCAGCGCCAAGGACTAAGGACAACGTGAACATCAACAACGATCTCGAAGGCATGACGCTGGCACTGGAGTGGGCCGCGAAAGGGTTGTACACCACCTCGCCGAATCCGCACATCGGCTGCGTGATTGTGCGCGACGGCCAGGTGATCGGCGCCGGCGTCACGCAGCAGGCCGGCAGCGACCACGCGGAAATCCAGGCGCTCAAGGACGCGCGGGCACGCGGCCACGACGTGCGCGGCGCCACCGCCTACGTCACGCTGGAGCCATGCAACCACCACGGCCGCACGCCGCCATGCTCGGACGCGCTGGTGCGCGCCGGCCTGGGCCGCGTGGTGGCGGCGATGGAAGACCCGAATCCGCTGGTGGCCGGGCAGGGCATGGCCAAGCTGGCCGCCGCCGGCATCGAGACCAGCGTCGGCCTGCTGGCCGAGCAGGCGTATGAACTGAACATCGGCTTCTTCTCGCGCATGACGCGCGGCCTGCCGTGGGTGCGCATGAAGACCGCCGCCAGCCTGGATGGCATGACGGCGCTGCACAACGGCGTCAGCCAATGGATCACCGGGCCGGAAGCGCGCGCCGATGGGCACGCCTGGCGCGCGCGCGCCTGCGCCATCCTGACCGGCATCGGCACCGTCAAGGCCGACGATCCGCAGCTCAACGTGCGCGCGGTGGAAACGCCGCGCCAGCCGCGCCGCATCGTCGTCGACAGCAAGCTCGACATCGATCCGTCCGCCAAGGTATTGCAGGGCGGCGGCACCTGGATCGCGGCGGCGGTGGCCGATCCCGAGAAAGAGGCCGCGTTGCGGGCGACGGGCGCGGAAATCATCCTGCTGCCCAACGCCAGCGGCAAGGTCGACCTGCCCGAGCTGATGCGCGAGCTGGGCCGGCGCCAGATCAATGAGCTGCACGTCGAAGCAGGCGGCAAGCTCAACGGCTCCCTGATCCGCGAAGGTTGCGTGGACGAGCTGCTGGTCTACCTGGCGCCGATGCTGCTGGGCGACGCGCAAGGCATGTTCGCCTTGCCGGCGCTGGCCGAGCTGTCGCATCGACAGCGGCTGAAATATCACGAGGTCAAGCAGATCGGCGAAGATTTGCGTATCCTTGCACGATTCACTCATCATTAAGATTGCACTCACATGTTTACTGGAATTGTCGCCGCTATCGGCAAAATTGAATCGGTCAAGCCGCTGGAAGGCGGCTCGTTCGCGGGCGTGCGCCTGGACATCAACGCCGGCGGCCTGCCGCTGGCCGACGTCGCGCTGGGCGACTCGATCGCCATCAACGGCGCCTGCATGACCGTGGTGGAAAAGGATGACAGCAACTTCCGCGTCGACGTCTCGCGCGAAAGCTTGAACTGCACCGTCGGCCTCGACACGCTGACCGAGGTGAACCTTGAAAAAGCCGTCACGCTGAGCGAGCGCCTGGGCGGCCATCTGGTGACCGGCCACGTCGACGGCCTGGGCGTGGTGCGCAAGTTCGAGGCGGTGGGCGAGTCGTGGGAGCTGGTGATCGAAGCGCCGCGGGCGCTGGCCAAGTTCCTGGCCTTCAAGGGCTCGATCGTCGTCAACGGCGTGTCGTTGACGGTGAATCGCGTGACCGACATCGGCGCCGGCAAGGACCTGGTGTGCCAGTTCTCGATCAACCTGATCCCGCACACCATCGCCATGACCACCCTCAAGCATCTGGAAGTGGGCAAGCAGGTCAACCTGGAGATCGACCTGATCGCCCGCTACGTCGAGCGCATGGTGTCGGTGGGCGCGGCCGGCAAATAAGCGGCCCAAGCGCTGAAATATTGGCAAATAATCCAGAAGGCGCCCGCCAAAGTCGGCCATTTGGCGGATAAAAGCGGCCTTTTGCGGTGGGGCGGGCGTAAATCCTTTAAAATAGCGCCCTGTTCCAGCTCCGCTACAAAGGATTAAAAATGTCAATTTCCAGCACCGAAGAAATCGTCGCCGAATTGCGCGCTGGCCGCATGGTGATCCTGGTCGACGAAGAAGACCGGGAAAACGAAGGTGACCTGGTGCTCGCGGCGGACTTTGTGACGCCTGAAGCCATTAATTTCATGGTCAAGCACGCGCGCGGCCTGGTCTGCCTGACCCTGACCGAAGAGCGCTGCGACCAGCTGAACCTGTCGATGATGTCGGCACGTAACGGCACCGCCTTCGGCACCAATTTCACCGTGTCGATCGAAGCGGCCGAGGGCGTGACCACCGGCATCTCGGCGGCCGACCGCGCCAAGACCATCCAGGTGGCCGTGGCCAAGGATACCCAGCCGTCGGACATCGTCCAGCCCGGCCATATCTTCCCGCTGAAGGCCCAGCCAGGCGGCGTGCTGATGCGCGCCGGCCATACCGAGGCCGGCTGCGACCTGACCGCCATGGCCGGCCTGACCCCGGCCTCCGTGATCTGCGAGATCATGAAGGACGACGGCACCATGGCGCGCCTGCCGGACCTGCTGGAATTCGCCAGGGAACACGGCCTGAAGATCGGCACCATCGCCGACCTGATCCACTACCGCAGCCGCAACGAGTCGCTGGTCGAGAAGATCGGCGAGCGTCCGCTCAAGACCGCGCAGGGCGACTTCCGCATGATCGCCTTCCGCGACAAGCCGAGCGGCTCGGCCCACCTGGCGCTGGTGCACGGCGACATCGAGAAGAGCAAGGAAACCCTGGTGCGCGTGCACCAGCCGGTATCCATCCTCGACATCCTGGAATCGGAAGCGACCACCCACTCGTGGAACCTGTCGTCGTCGCTGGCGGCGGTCAAGGCGTCCGAGCGCGGCGTGATCGTGCTGCTCAATTGCGAGGAGACGGCGGAGCAGTTCTTTGCCCAGTTCGACGCGCTGGGCAAGCCGGAAGCCAAGCCGAAGGGCCGCGCCGCCAGCATGGACCTGCGCAGCTACGGCATTGGCGCGCAGATCCTGCGCGAAGTCGGCGTCTGCAAGATGCAGCTGCTGGCCAGTCCGCGCAAGATGCCGTCGATGACGGGTTTCGACCTGGAAGTGACCGGCTACATGGCCAAACCGAACTAATTCAACCCAACATACAAGAGGCACTCCATGACTGTAGGAAGCTACGAAACCAATTTGTCCGGCGACGGCCTGCGTATCGGCATCGTCCAAGCGCGTTTCAACGAAGATGTGTGCCACGGCCTGCTGTCGGCCTGCCTGGCCGAGCTGAAGCACCTGGGCGTGGCCGATGAGGACGTGCTGCACGTGACCGTGCCGGGCGCGCTGGAAGTGCCGCTGGTGCTGCAGAAGATGGCCGAGTCGCAGCAGTTCGACGCGCTGGTCGCGCTGGGCGCGGTGATCCGTGGCGAAACCTACCACTTCGAGCTGGTCTCGAACGAATCGGGCGCCGGCATCACCCGCATCGGCCTGGATTATGGTATTCCTATCGCTAACGCGATCCTGACCACCGAGAACGACGAGCAGGCCGAGGTTCGCATGGCCGAAAAAGGCACCGATGCGGCGCGCGTGGCGGTGGAGATGGCCAATCTGACCATCGCGCTGGAAGAGCTGCACCAGGATCAGGGCGACGACGAGTAAGAACAGGTAGGAACGGCGGAGTGTGCCGGTATGCGCCGGCGCACTGAGCCGGATTTTGTAAGTATTTAAGAACAGGTATAACCATGACAGATAAAATTTTGCACGCCAACCCCAGCAAGAACCGCACGCCGCGCCATCGTGCGCGCGAGTTTGCGTTGCAGGGTTTATATCAGTGGCTGCTGAACAATGAAGACGCCGCCACCGTGGTGAACAACATCCGCGCCGCGCACGGCTTCGACAAGGCCGACGGCGACCACTTCACGGTGCTGCTGTACGGCGCGATCAAGGATTCCGTGGCGCTGCGCGAGAGCTTCGCGCCGCTGGTCGACCGCGGCGTGGCGGAACTGTCGCCGATCGAGCACGCGGTGCTGTTGATCGGCGCGTTCGAGCTGAAGAACAATCTGGAAATCCCTTACCGCGTCGTCATCAACGAAGCGGTCGAGCTGACCAAATCGTTCGGCGGTATCGACGGCCACAAATACGTCAACGGCGTGCTGGACAAGCTGGCCGCCAAGGTCCGCCCAGACGAAGTCGCCGCCGACAAGAAACGCTAAGCAGCGTCCGGTACTATCCGAAGCCACCCAAGGTATCTTGTGGTGGCTTTTTTTATTTGGGGTTTGACGGGGAGGGAGTTGCGCCGCAGAATCAGTTGATTTTCAATTAATGTCGAGGCGCATCATCGAACTGCATACCCTGGAGCGGAGGCCGGACTGGCGCCGCCGCGGCTGGCTGGCGCTGATCGCCGGCGCGCACGTACTGGCATTTATCGGTTGGCGCGCGCCTGAGCGGCCTCTGGCGGCCTCGGTGGGCCATCATGAGGCCATCACATATATCTTGTCGCCGACGAAGCCGCCGCCGAAGCCCTCGGCCCAACCCAAACCTGTCCGCGAAGCGGCCGCGCCACAAGTGACCTTGCTGCCGGCCGCGCCGCAACCGCTGCCGATCCAGCAGCCGGCGCAGCCGCAAGCCCCGCAAGCCATCACGCAGCCCACGCCGCCGCCCGATCCGTTCGCCCAGCAGCCTGCCAAGCCGGCCGAGGATCTGCTGCAGCGCTCGCTCAAGAGCGCCGCCGCCGTCGACCGCCAACTGCGCAAGGAAGCCTGGAATCCGCACGACAAGAAGATCGCCAACAACACCACCGTGCTGGCGGCCAAGCTGGGTGGCGCCTTCGTGGGGGATGAGGGCACGACGTACGAAAACTTCACCACGCCCGATGGCCGCCTCATGACGCGTGTGCGATCGGGCGACGGCAGTTATTGTGCGGTGATGGAGTCCAACAGCTTGACCGGCGGCCGGGATCCATTCCGGGACGGCGTCAAAACCAGGGTCGGCACCTGTCCGCACTAATCGCCCAGACGTAAAAAAGCCACCTCGCAAGGTGGCTTGTTCTGCTTGACGTGCCGAAATCAGAGGCCGGCGATCTGCGTGCCGGTAACCGACTTCTCAACCGCCGCGACCGGCGGGGTAGGCTTGGCTGGCGCGGCGGCCATCATCGGCGTGATGGTCGGCACTTTCTTGCCTGCCGAAACCTGCTTCAGGCGCTGGTACTCGGCCAGCACTTTCGAGCCGTAGCCGTCGTCGTGTTCGAACGCCGCGGCGCCGACGTAGATCTTCAGGCCGGCTTCGACCGAGCCGCCACGGGTGACGTAGTCTTTCAGGATCAGCGAGCCGACACGGATGTTGGCCACCGGATTGAGCGCAGCCTGCAGGCCTCCCATTTCCTGGAATTTGTCGTGGTGCACCTTGGACATCACCTGCATCAGGCCTTGCGCGCCGACCGGGCTTTCCGCGAACGGATTCAGGCCCGATTCAATCGCCATCACGGCCAGGATCAGCAGCGGATCGAGCTTGATCTCGCGCGCCGTCAGGTAGGCGGTGGATACCAGCATGTTGGCGGCGTCGCCCGCCACGCGGTAACGCTTGGACAGCCAGGAGGTGACCCATTGCTGCTGCTTCTGCGTGCCCAGCAGGGCTTTTTCTTCGGCGCTCAGCGGGGCGGTGCTGGCGGCCGGTGCCGCGGCTGGCGTTTCCATCAGGGCCGACAGGGGCGGCGCCACGACGGCGACAGCTTCGACTTCCGGTTCGTGGTTCAGGCTGTTGCTCAGTGCCTTGGCCAGGTCGGGACGGACAAACAGTACTGCCATTACTACTAAAGCGGTCACACCCAGGATGGTCAGAGTGTGCTGGGCGGTGGTCAACACACCCTTTGCCGAAACGCGAGTCGTGGAGAACCACGCTGCTGGCTGGCGAGCCATGGTGCGGGCAAACTGCGTTGCACCGTTGAAACGATTAATCATAGAGTTCCCCTGAAATGTCCGTAAAAGCGGGTCCCTGCCAGCGTTGAACGCAGCTAACCGGGTGCTAATGCCGTGCATCAGAAATATCATCGTCCGTCGCCGCTGGGAGCGCGCGTTGGACGCCGTCATTGCTTGCTTGAGCTGATGTTTCCCTGTGGTATTCGATCAGTCGCAATACAACTTCTTTCGGGGGTAAGGCAGACGCCTTTTGAAAACACTCCTTAAAATGTCATGTGGAGCCCCGACTCCGTGAATGAATGAGCAACACATTTGCGTGGTCCGCTTACCGGGCTCAACCCGTGCTGAACCGTGTTCTCTTCAAGTAGGGCAAATTGTAGAAGCCGTTTTATATCAAGTCAATACTAACGCGATCAAAAGCTATAACTTATAAATCTTACTTTTTTGCTTGTATTGCGCCTAAAACCAATAAAATCAACTACTTGACCTGTCTTTTTAAACAGTATGCTGCGCTGTAAGAAAAAATTAAAAAACAATGAAATATTCTGATTTGCGAGATTTTATTTCTCAACTGCAACGAATGGGCGAACTTAAGCCCATTTTGGTCCCTGTTTCGCCGCATTTGGAGATGACCGAGGTTTGCGACCGCACTTTGCGGGCCGGCGGACCGGCTTTGCTGTTCCAGAATCCGACCGGACACAGCATGCCTGTGCTGGGCAATCTGTTCGGCACCGAGCGCCGCGTGGCGCTGGGCATGGGCGCCGACAGCGTCAGCGAGCTGCGCAAGATCGGCCACGTGCTGGCGCGCCTGAAGGAGCCGGAGCCGCCCAAGGGCTTCAAGGACCTGATGGGCATGGGCTCGCTGGTCAAGGCCGTGTGGGACATGGCGCCCAAGGAGCTGCGCGGCGCGCCGTGCCAGGAGATCGTGTGGGAGGGCGCCGATGTCGACCTGGCCAGGCTGCCGATCCAGCACTGCTGGCCGGGCGATGTGGCGCCGCTGATCACCTGGGGCCTGGTGATCACCAAGGGACCTAATAAGAAGCGCCAGAACCTGGGCATCTATCGCCAGCAGGTGTTGGGGCCGAACAAGGTCATCATGCGCTGGCTGGCCCACCGTGGCGGCGCGCTGGACTTCCGCGAGCACGCGATCCAGAGCAAGGGGCAGCCGTATCCGATCTGCGTGGCGCTGGGCGCCGATCCCGCCACTATATTAGGCGCGGTGACGCCGGTGCCGGACAGCCTGTCCGAATACCAGTTCGCCGGCCTGCTGCGCGGCAGCCGCACCGAGCTGGTCAAGGCCATCGGCAGCGAGCTGCGTGTGCCGGCCTCGGCGGAGATTGTGCTGGAAGGCCATATCTATCCGGACGAAAACCATCCGAGTGGTTACGAGCACGCGCTGGAAGGCCCGTATGGCGACCACACCGGCTATTACAACGAGCAGGACTCGTTCCCTGTGTTCACCATCGACCGCATCACGATGCGCCGCGATCCCATCTATCACTCGACCTACACCGGCAAGCCGCCCGATGAGCCGGCCATCCTGGGCCTGGCGCTGAACGAGGTGTTTGTGCCGCTGCTGCAAAAGCAGTTCTCGGAGATCACCGATTTCCACCTGCCCGCAGAGGGCTGCAGCTACCGCATGGCGGTGGTGCAGATCAAGAAGCAGTACGCCGGCCACGCCAAGCGCGTGATGTTCGGCGTGTGGAGCTTCCTGCGCCAGTTCATGTACACCAAGTTCATCGTGGTGGTGGATGAGGACGTCAACATCCGCGACTGGAACGAGGTGATCTGGGCCATCACGACCCGCGTCGATCCGACCCGCGACACCACGCTGGTCGACAACACGCCGATCGACTACCTGGACTTCGCCTCGCCGGTGAGCGGCCTGGGCAGCAAGATGGGCATCGACGCCACCAACAAGTGGCCGGGCGAAACCACGCGCGAGTGGGGCACCACGATCAGCATGACACCCGAGGTGAAAGCGCGCGTCGATCAGATTTGGCAGGAGTTGGGGCTGTAGGTTATAATTGTCCTCGGCGGGCCCCTGCGCATTGTGGCATGGCTAACCTGGTCAGGTCGGGAACGAAGCAGCCACGGCTATTAACCATAAGTGCCGCAGATCAGGCTCGCCTCCTTCGGGAATAGTAAAAAAGCTGCCAAGGGCAGCTTTTTTTATTTGCTCACTGATTTATTCGCCGTCCAGCCTGGCCTCGATCGGCCGTTCGGACGCCACCATCAGCGGATTCTCCTTCAGCCATGCGGACTCGGGCTTGAGCCTGATCTGGTTCTTGGCGTCGGTGTTGTAGGCCGTCTCGCCCACCTTCAGCTGGGCCGGCTTGCTGAACTTGAACACCACCACCTTGACGCTGGGCGCGAACATGCTCAGCGCGCCGGCCATCTTCTTGATCGCCTGGTTCATCTGCGCCACGCTGCTCATCACCGGCGTGTAATTCCATTGCGTGCCCTCGGGCAGCGGCGTGGTGACTTCGTAATCCACCGCCGATTTTTCGCCCTTGGGCAGGCTGGTCATGATCTTGGTGTCGTCCGACAGCCATTTGGGATTGGGGACCACCGTCAAGCGGTAGTCGGCCGACAGCGGCGTCAGCACCTGGCGTTCGCTGCCGTGCACCACGGTCAGCACCACGTCGGCCGGCTTGTAGGCGGCGTTGCGCGGCTTGACCGTGATGTACATGTTGAGCTTGTCGCGCTCGGCGGCGGGGATGGCGTAGAACTTGTCGAGGCGTAGTTCCTCGATCAGCTTCTTATATGGCACCCATTCGCGTTCGTCGGCGTGGGCGGCGAGGGACAGCAACAGCAGCGGCAGCAGGACAAGTTTCTTCATATAATTTCATGTTAAAAGAAAAACACATTGTAAGACAGTCCGGCCCGATTACCCAATCCGGCCCCGCCTTGTTACAATTGCCGTTTTGGCGACCCTGCGCCGCGTCTTATTAGCTGAGCAGGATAGGCCCTTTGCATCCGCTATCTACGGTAAAATCCCAGCATGTCCTATCAAGTCCTCGCCCGTAAATACCGCCCCAAGAATTTCGAAACGCTCGTCGGCCAGGAGCACGTCGTGCGCGCGCTCACGCACGCCCTGCACAGCGGCCGCCTGCACCACGCCTATCTGTTCACCGGAACGCGCGGGGTCGGCAAGACCACCTTGTCGCGCATCCTGGCCAAGTCGCTCAATTGCGTCGGGCCCGACGGCAACGGCGGCATCACGGCCACGCCGTGCGGCGTGTGCGAGGCGTGCACGGCGATCGACGCCGGCCGCTTTGTCGATTACATCGAGATGGATGCGGCGTCCAACCGCGGCGTCGACGAGATGGCGCAGCTGCTGGAGCAGGCGGTGTACGCGCCGAGCAATGCGCGCTTCAAGGTCTATATGATCGATGAGGTGCACATGCTGACCAACCACGCCTTCAACTCGATGTTGAAGACGCTGGAGGAACCGCCTGAGCACGTCAAGTTCATCCTGGCGACCACCGATCCGCAGAAGATCCCGGTGACGGTGCTGTCGCGCTGTCTGCAATTCAATCTGAAGCAGATGCCGCCGGGGCACATCATCGGCCATCTGGACAATATTCTGGGGCAGGAGGGCATCAGCTTCGAGGCGCCCGCCTTGCGCCTGCTGGCCGCTGGCGCGCACGGTTCGATGCGCGATGCGTTGTCGCTGACCGACCAGGCGATCGCCTACGCGGCCGGCGCGGTGACGCTGGATGCGGTGCAGGGCATGCTGGGTGCGCTGGACCAGTCGTATCTGATTCGCTTGCTGGATGCGTTGGCGGCGCAGGATGGCGCGGACTTGCTGGCCGTGGCCGATGAGATGGCTACGCGCAGCCTGTCGTACAACGGCGCCTTGCAGGACCTGGGCACCTTGCTGCACCGGATCGCGCTGGCGCAGACGGTGCCGACCGCGTTGCCGGAGGATTTGCCGGAGTACGCCGATATCGTGCGTCTGGCCGCGGCCTTCGACGCGGAAGAGGTGCAGCTGTATTATCAGATCGCGGTGCATGGACGGAATGAGTTGGGCTTGGCGCCGGATGAGTATGCTGGCTTCTCGATGACCTTGCTGCGCATGCTGGCCTTTCGGCCCGGCGTAGGCGGAGCGGAGGGGCAACCGGCTGCGGCGCCGGCGATGTCGCGTCCGGCGGCGGTGGCTGCGGCGCGTGCCGCGGCGGCGGCGCCTGCGCGTGCGGCTTCGCATCTGCAGGCTAGCCACGCCAGCGTGACGCCGGCGGCGGTGGTGGCCGGTGCGGCTGCCGCGATGGCGCGGGCGGAGGCGCCTGCGCCGGCTGCGGTTGCTTCCAACCCGTCTGCCAATGCGATGCCATCTGCGCATGTTGCGCCACCAGCGCCGGCGCCTGCCGCTCCGTCGGCGGCGATGCATGCGCCGGCTGCTGCTGCGATGCATGCACCGGCTGCTGTGGCACCGGCCAGCGCGCCGGCTGCGCACGCTGCACCCGCAACGCCGCCTGCACCAGCAGCTCCGGCTGCACCGGCAGCGCCGATTAGTGCTGCGCGTGCCGCCATCAACGCTGCCCTGGAGGCGGCCCGCGCGGCGTCCAAGCCGGGCGCGCGATCCGCGTCGGCGAGCGCCGCACCGGCACCTGCTGCGGCCGCCCCGTCCGCTCCGGCACCTGCAGTGGCGCCTTCGAGCGGCGCACCGACATCGTCGTTTGGCGCCGCATCGGATGCCGGGCCTGCCGCGTCTTCGCAGCCCGCCGCGTTCGCATCGCCTTCGCAACCGCACGCGCCAAGCGCCGCGTACACACCGCCGGCCGCGCCGACCTCCGCATACAACTCGCCTGCCGCATCGAACGCTGCGCCTGCCGCGCCGGCTGTTGCGCCATCGCGCCCGGCGCCGTGGGAAGACATGCCGCCAGCGGCGACCATGGGCGGCGATGCGCAAGCGGCCGTACTGGAAGCGCCTGTGCGCCAAGTCGCGCCGCAGCAAGTCGCGCCGCCTGTCGCGCCAGCTGCCAAGCCTGCGCCGCAACAGGCTGACGACGAGGATGACCTACCGCCTTGGGTCACTGAATTTTCCGACGATAGCGCGGTAGCGCACTCCGCGCCGGCCTACGCGCCGGACCAGTCGCCGTCGCACGCGTCCTCGCCAGCGCCGTCGCGCGCGCCGTCGCATGTGCAATCGCACACGTCGCCGCACGCGCAGTCGCATGGTCAAGCGCACGCACCATCGCGCGGGCCGTCGCAGCACCAGGCGCCGCCGCCGCTGGCCTATGCCGACGAGGCGCAGGCTGTCGTCATGCCGGCCCGCGCCGCGCCGGCGCCCGCCAAGGCGCCGCACGCTTACGTGATCACGCCGGTGCCGGAGCTGAACTGGGACGGCAACTGGCCCGCCGTGGCGGCCGCCTTGCCGCTGCGCGGCGTGGCCCAGCAGCTGGCCATGCAGGCCGAGCTCGTCGAATGCAGCATCGACGGCAACGCCGTGGTCTTCAAGGTCCGCGTGCCGATCGAAACCTGGCGCACGCCGGGCAACGTCGAGAAGCTCACCGTCGCGCTGAGCGAACGCTTCGGCCGCCCGGTGCGCGTGGACACCGAACTGGGCGCCGTCTGGTACACCGCCAGCGCCGAGGCGCAGGCGCACCGCGAAGCCTGCCAGCGCGCGGCCGAGGACACGGTCGCCAGCGATCCCTTTGTGAACAGCCTGATCCGCGAGTTCGACGCCTGGGTCGTGCCCGGTTCGATCACGCCGCCGCCCGCCATGCTGGCGTCGGCCGCGGCCAACTGAACACCTCTTTAAATTTCAATCCACGGAGAATCCCATCATGATGAAGAACCAACTGGCCGGCTTGATGAAACAAGCCCAAGCAATGCAGGACAACATGAAGAAGGCGCAGGACGCGCTGGCCCTGATCGAAGTCGAAGGCCAGTCCGGCGCCGGCCTGGTCAAGGTCGTGATGACCTGCAAGAACGACGTCAAGCGCGTGTCGATCGACCCGTCGCTGCTGGCCGACGACAAGGACATGCTGGAAGACCTGGTGGCCGCCGCCTTCAACGACGCCGTGCGCAAGGCCGAAGCCACCTCGGCTGAAAAGCTGGGCGGCCTGACCGCCGGCATGAACCTGCCGGCCGGCTTCAAGATGCCTTTCTAAGGGCCGCCGCAACGTAGAGCACCATGTCCAAATCGCTGGAATTTCTGACGGAAGCGCTGCGCCGTCTGCCCGGCGTCGGCCCCAAGTCGGCGCAGCGGATGGCCTTCCACTTGCTCCAGCATGACCGCGAAGGCGCGGACATGTTGTCGCGCGCGTTGCACCAGGCGGTCAACGCCGTGCATCACTGCGCGCTGTGCAATACCTTCACGGAAGAAGAGGTCTGCGACACCTGCAACGACGAGCAGCGCGACCGCCGGCTGCTGTGCGTGGTGGAGACGCCGGCCGACCAGCTGATGATCGAGCAGACCCTGACCTACAAGGGCCTGTACTTCGTGCTGATGGGCCGCCTGTCGCCGCTGGACGGCATCGGCCCCAAGGACATTCATCTGGAAAAACTGGTGGCGCGCGCCGCCGACGGCCTGGTCACGGAAGTGGTGCTGGCCACCAATTTCACCAACGAGGGCGAGGCCACCGCGCACTACATCAGCGAGCTGCTGAAGGCGCGCGGCCTGCGCGTGAGCCGGCTGGCGCGCGGCGTGCCGGTCGGTGGCGAGCTGGAATACGTGGACGCGGGCACCATCGCCCGCGCCATGCTGGACCGAAGGGCGACATGACTGAGAAGAACACCGCTGGCCCGTTAGCCGGCATCAAGGTACTGGAACTGGGCACGCTGATCGCGGGCCCTTTTTGTGCGCGCATGCTGGGCGAGTTCGGCGCCGAGGTCATCAAGATCGAGTCGCCGGACGGCGGCGATCCGATCCGCAAATGGCGGGTGCTCAAGGACGGCACCTCGCTGTGGTGGTCGGTCCAATCGCGCAACAAGAAATCGCTGACGCTCAACCTCAAGCACGCGCGCGGCCGCGCCATCGCGCGCCAGCTGGCGCTGGAGGCGGACATCATCATCGAGAACTACCGCCCCGGCGTGCTGGAGAAGTGGGACATCGGCTACGAGCAGTTGAAGGCCGCCAATCCCGCCACCATCATGGTGCGTCTGTCGGGCTTCGGCCAGACCGGGCCGATGAAGGACTTGCCGGGCTTCGGCGCCATCGGCGAATCGATGGGCGGCTTGCGCTACGTGTCCGGCCACGCGGACCGCCCGCCGGTGCGGGTGGGCGTGTCGATCGGCGACTCGGTGGCCGCGCTGCACGGCGTGATCGGCGCGATGATGGCGCTGCGCCACCGCGACGCCACCGGCGGCCGCCTCAAGGGCGAGGGCCAGATGGTCGACGTGGCGCTTTACGAATCCGTGTTCAACCTGATGGAATCGCTGGTGCCGGAGTTCGACCACGCCGGCGTGGTGCGCGAGCGCACCGGTGGCGCCTTGCCGGGCATCGTACCGTCCAACACCTACACCACCAAGGATGGCGAGAACATCGTCATCGCCGGCAATGGCGACGCGATCTTCAAGCGGCTGATGCTGGCCATGGGCCGCATCGACCTGGCCGGCGATCCGCAGCTGGAGCGCAACGACGGCCGCGTGCAGCGCACGCAGGAGATCGACGACGCCATCCAGGCCTGGTGCGACACCCAGGACATCGACAGCGCGCTGACGGTGCTGAAGGCGGCCGACGTGCCGGCCGGGAAGATCTACTCGGTGCGCGACATGATGACCGATCCGCAGTTCGTCGCGCGCGAGATGTTCGAGCAGCACCACTTCGCCGACGGCACGCCGGTCAAGCTGCCGGCGATCTCGCCCAAGCTGTCGGCCACGCCGGGCCACACCAAGTGGATCGGCCCGTCGCTGGGCCAGCACAACGACGAGGTGCTGCGGTCGCTGGGCTACAGCGCCGAGGACATCGCCGCGATGAAACTGGACGGCGTGCTGTAAGCGGCAGTCAGTGCTGGGCGGGGAAGATCATCGCGTGGCCGGCATCGCTGGCCGCCGCCGCCGCGTTCAGCGCGAACTGGTTGGTGAGCATGAGGTCGATCGATTCCGGCGGCGACGGATGGCCCAGGTAGTAGCCCTGCGCCAGGTCGCAGCCGTATTGCTCCAGCAGCCTTAGCTGCGCGCCGGTCTCCACGCCTTCCGCCACCACCGCCATTTTCAAGCCGTGCGCCATCGCGATGATGGCGCGCGTGATGGCGGCGTTTTCCGAATCCTGCGGCAGGCCGCTGATGAAGCTGCGGTCGATCTTGAGCGCCCGCACGTCGAAGCGTTTGAGGTAGTTCATCGACGAATAGCCGGTGCCGAAATCGTCGATCGACAGGTAGACGCCGATGCCGCGCAGCTGCTCCAGCGTGACCATGGTGGCGCGGGCGTCGTCCATCAGCGTGCCTTCAGTCAGCTCCAGTTCCAGCAGGTCGGCCGGCAGCCCGGTCTCGTGCAGCGTGGACAGCACGATCTGGCTCAGGTTCTCGTCCTTGAACTGCTTGGCCGACAGGTTGACCGCCACCCGCAGCGGCCGGTTGTCGGCGGTCTTCCACGCCATCGCCTGGCGGCAGGCCGTGCGCAGCACCCATTCGCCGATCGGCACGATCAGGCCGGTCTCCTCGGCCAGCGGGATGAACTCGGTCGGCGAGATGATGCCGCGCTCCGGGTGGCGCCAGCGCACCAGCGCCTCCACGCCGACGATCTGGGCGCTGGCGACGTCGATCTGCGGCTGGTATAGCAGGTAGAGCTCGTTGTTCTGCAGCGCCTTGCGCAGGCCCACCTCCAGCTTGACGTGGCTCATGATCTGCATCGTCAGCGACGAGCTGTACAGCTTGGCGTTGTTCTTGCCGCAGTTCTTGGCGTGGTACATCGCGGTGTCGGCGAACTTGAGCAGGGAGTTGCAGTCCTCGCCATCCTCCGGGTACAGCGAGATGCCGATGCTGGCGGTGACGAAGATCTCGTGCGTGTCCAGCAGGAACGGCCGGCGCATCGCCTCCTTGACGCGGTGGGCGACGTTGAGCGCGTTTTCCACCCGCTCCAGGTCGGGGATGAGGATGGTGAATTCGTCGCCGCCCAGGCGCGCCAGGTTGTTGCTGCCGACCTCGGTGCGCGAGACCAGGTCGCTGGGCCGCGTGGTTTCGCGCAGGCGCTCGGAGACGGCCTTGAGCAGGTGGTCGCCGACGTCGTGGCCCAGCGTGTCGTTGATGCGCTTGAAGGCGTCCAGGTCCATGAACAGCACGGCGAATTTCTTGTTGCCCTTGCGCGAGCGCACCAGTTCGGCCTCCAGCGTTTCCAGGAAGGCTTGCCGGTTGGGGATGCCGGTCAGGCTGTCGCAATAGGCCAGGCGGCGGATCTGCTCCTCGGTGCGCTTGCGCTCGCTGATGTCGCGCACCAGGCCCAACACCTCGTCGGGGCCGGTGGCCACCAGCCGCGCCTCGAAATGCCGCACCGGCGCCGGCCCGGTGTGCTCGCCCTGGCGCACGCGCGGGGCCGCGCCGGGGACGGGCAACTCGTAGTCGAGCGAGCGGATGTGCTGGGTGTCGAGCACGGTCTGCACCTGTTCCAGCATGTGCTGGGCGATATCGTCCGGCAGCACCTGGTTC
>Ga0308157_10002381_pt1 | contig 31104 bp, 32 predicted proteins | sample PhyBR1_FD_201035 | JGI IMG/M metagenome (GOLD analysis project Ga0308157, IMG submission 201035) | Phyllosphere microbial communities from UC Gill Tract Community Farm, Albany, California, United States - DLSLB.R1 | ecosystem: Host-associated > Plants > Phyllosphere > Unclassified | place: USA...
GTCGAAAGCGCTGCGTAGGATAACAACCGCCAGGCGTTGTGATTGCGGCTTCATGGGCTTTTCGTCGAACGGCCGCCAGCGCTCGGTGTTCCTGGGCGCACGCGGGCCGCAAAACCGGGGATCGGGAACCGCCAGGAACGTTCGATAGGCCAAGCAGTCCTCCGCTAGCATTGACGAGAGGGGCTTTCGGGCAACCAGCGCGCACCAGAGGAGCAGGCGCTCGAGCTCCTTGCGGTAGGAGCGTTTAGTTTCTGGGGAGTCGTCGTAACGAGCCAGAAAGGTGTCGACGGCTTCGAGGTCGTCACGGGCGGCGATGAAGCAGAACGCAGGCGCGCGATTGATGCCGTCTACGCCAGTGAGGTACGGGGGCAGCCGGAACGTGCCCAGCGGCGCGATCGGGTTTGGTGCGCGCGGATCCAGAACTGGGCGCACTGCGGGCACGTAGTTTGCCGGCGCTCGCAACTGGTGTGCGTCGATCTGCCCGAGATGCTCGGGCCACTTGCTCAACCAGCGCACGATCGCGTCTGCGCGACGGGCACCGATCCGCGGCAAGGCGCGCCACCAGCCGGCGCCGCGGCGTTCGATGCGATTGACCAGCTCGCCGATCGTCGTGATGCCTTCTTCCCGTAACAGCCTCGAAATCGTCGGCCGGAACCACTGCCCAAGGCGGTGGTCGCGATGCGGTCCTGGGTTGGTCGCTTCGGCTGCCTGTACCAAGATGCCAAGCTGAGAGGTCGAGATATCGCGAGTCAAACGTGCTGTCTGCAAGGTCTTCGCGAACTCAGGGTTGCGCTCGATCGACCGCTCTACGATGTGGTCGCGCATCCGCTTTAGATGGCGTTCCAATCCGTTTTCGACCTCGGGGCTATCAGACGCGTAATACAGGTCGGCAATACGCGCAACTGGAATTCCGCTGCAGTAGGCGCGCAATGCGGCGTAATCGGTGCGGTTGTAGTCAATGTCGGGAAGCGCGATTTTGCTGTGCTGTGCCATCTGGATCTTGGTATGTGGGTCGGAGCATTATGACCGCCTCGCTAGCAGCGCTGTGCGGTCGAAGATATGTCTTCTATGTCGTCAGTGCATATCGACGCTGCGCGCATGTTGGTCGCAGCGCCATTGTTTCACGTGATTTTTCTTCATGGTTATCAGTCACTTGCGACGAGCATGTGTGTCCAGCAACTGTTTCACGTGAAATTTTTGATCAAAAACGCTTACGTGATTATAACAATAATCACGTAAGGGAAGTGCCTAACCGCTACGAGAAAATGCGCAGTGTGCGAGCGCTCGTACCTAAAACTCCGTACTCGGGGTACCTAAACCTACCGACTCTGCGTATAAGCCCCGTTTTCGCCGTCGAGTCTATATGTTTAGGTAAATCTTCATGGCTTACTCATCACGTCAACAGCTTTAGGTACAACGGAAGTGTTTTTGGATACGGAATCGCGTCGGACGTTCAGTTATGACAGACGAAACAACTGGGTGCAGCTCGCGGATCGGCGTGTGGGAATCGGGCCGCTAGCGTCAGGCCTGGCCTATTTGTCTGGCTTGCTTCGTGCGGGTCGCCGCCGACGAGACGCTGCGCGTGCCGAACCCAACTCTTCTCTGGCCGATGCCGATTTCAGCGCCTTTTGCTCAAGCCGTCCACGAAGCTCGGTCACTCTGGCGCGCTCGGCGGCAAGCTGGCTGCCTAGCGACGCACTCTGGTTCGCGCTTTCCGCAGCTTGGCGGGCGGCTCGGTCGCGTTCGTCGGACAGTAGTTCAGTCTTTGCTATATAGCCGCCGAGCTCCTGACTTTGTCTCGCAAGCTGGAACTGCGCCGCTTGCACCTGGTTCTGCATTCCTTCGATTCGGGCGGCAGATGCCTTGCGCTCTGCATCGAGCTGCTTCTGTAATTTAGACGTCGTCGTGCGCTCACGGTCCAGGTCAAGCAGTGTACGTTTTTCCAAGTCGGTGTAGCGTCTTTCGGCTTGGACAACGCGCCCCGTTATTTTGTCGATCTCGGTCACGTGTGCTGTGGACATTGAATCGATGAGGCCTTGCAGCCGTTCGATTTCTGCCAGCGATTCGACAAGCCGCTTCCCCGTCTCCCGCTCGACTGCTGCCCTCGCGCCTAGTTCTTCTCGCTGTTGCGCAACTGTCGCCTCAGCCGACGCAATCTGAGCGCGAGCGTTCTCGAACTGTGATAACAGTTGGGCGAATTGGTTTTCCAGTGTCGCCTTCTCGGCCAGTGCCGCTTCGCGCTCGACGACCACGCTCTGCTGCAAGGCTGCGATTGATTCGTCAGCCGCCTGGCGGGCCAACGACCAGATTTCCCCGACCAGTTGGCCGGCTGAATGCTTGACCTGGTCCGGCAAGTCCGCGTGCTGTAGGTCGACCCTGGCCCGTTCCCTGAGGTCGCTCCAGAACCGCCTCAGTGCTTCGTTTGGCACAGACATGCTTCCCTTACGAACGAATTGGTAGAGCGCGTTCGTGGTCGGCGTTAGGCCGTATCTAAAGAACATGATGCTGCAGGCTTCCCGATACAGATCCGGTAATCCCCCCATTTTAGGGTTCTACGCGGATAACGGGGGAAGACGGGGTTGACGATCTGAGCAGATGGTGGCGGCGGAGGTTTGATGTTGGTAGATTGATAGTCGCCAAACAAGTCAATCTATCAAACCACCGCCATGCTCAATGCTATGTCGTCTCTCCCGTTTTGGGAAGGTCATATTGTCGATGCCGTCGAGGAACAGGAAGATGGGTCGCTGTTAATCATTCTTGATACCTGTCCGGCAAGTGATGCCGTCTGCGGGGCGTGTCGCCAGCCTTGTGCCCTAGTGCATGAGCGCCGAAGGCGTAAGGTGCGCGATCGCGACGTTCTGGACAAGCGTGTCTGGCTCGATGTGCCGGTGCGGCGACTGGACTGCCATCACTGCAATGCACGGGTGGCCGAGCACATTGTTTGGCTCGACCGCCGGTCGCGCATCACGCACCGCGTGCGCCTCTGGGTCGAGGCGCTGGCGCAGTTGCTTCCCATTGCCCATATAGCCCGGCTAACTGGCCTGCACTGGCATACCATCAAGGACATCGATCACCAGCGCTTGAAACACCTGCATGGTGACTTTTCGGCAGAAAGCGTACAGCGCCTGGTCATGGACGAATTCGCCCTGCACAAGGGACACCGGTATGCCACTGTCGCCCTCGATGCCGAGAGAATGCGGGTGTTGTGGGTTGGGGAAGGCAATAGCCGGGAAGCGATCCGACCATTCTTCGAGCTGCTGGGAGAGCAAGGCTGCCAGCGCATCAAAGCCGTCGCCATGGACATGAACACGGCCATGGACCTTGAAGTTCGCCAGCAATGTCCGAACACAGAAGTCGTCTATGACCTGTTTCACGTGGTAGCGCGCTTCGGCCGCGAAGTGGTCGATCGGGTTCGTGTCGACCAAGCCAACACCTTGCGCGCCGAACCAAAGGCCCGCCAGGTCATCAAGCGCAGTCGCTGGCTGTTACTACGCAACCGCGACAACCTTAAGGCCGAACAGGCCATCAAGCTCGAAGAACTGCTCGCTGCTAACCAGCCCTTGGCAACGGTCTACCTGCTCAAGACCGAACTGAAGGAAATCTGGTATTCGCCATCAGTTCGGGAAGGTGCTCGTCGATGGAAAACCTGGCTCAAGCTCGCCTTGGAAAGCCAGATCGCACCGTTGATCCAGTTTGCCAAACGCCTGGCTAAATACCGACGTGGCATCCTCGCTTCTGCTATCTATCCGATGAGTTCATCGATCCTGGAAGGCGTCAACAACCGCATCAAGGTCATTAAGCGCATGGCCTACGGATTTCGGGACGCATCATATTTCTTCTTGAAGATCAAGGATGCGTTCCCCGGTAAAGTGCGATGAACCATTTTTAGAGCACGCTAAAAGTAGAGGTTAAGCGGCAAGTGCCAGTTTCTGTTTTGGCGTGATACCGCCGAGCGCCATGTTAGGCCGTTCGTAATTGTAGGTCCACAGCCAGTTGGTGGCAAATTCCTGGATCTCGTCGAGGCTTTCAAACAGGTGATGGGCAAGCCAGTCATAGCGAACCGTCCTGTTGTAGCGTTCAACGTAAGCGTTTTGCTGGGGCTGCCCGGGCTGGATGAAATCAATGCGGATGCCTCGCTTGGCCGCCCACGCCAAGGTCACTGCGCTGATGTATTCAGGACCGTTGTCGCACCGGATCGCTGCCGGCTTGCCGCGCCATTCGATGATCCGGTCAAGTGAGCGTATCACGCGTTCGGACGGCAGCGAGAAGTCGACCTCGATGCCCAGTCCATCGCGGTTGAAGTCATCGATCACGTTGAACAGACGGATGCTGCGCCCATCGGCGAGTTGGTCGTGCATGAAGTCCATCGACCAGCTCTGGTTGATCGAGGTCGGTACCGCCAGCGGCAGCGGTTTTTCGCGCACCAGGCGATGACGCGGCTTGATGCGCAGGTTCAGCTCGAGCTCCCGGTAAATCCTGTAGACGCGCTTGTGATTCCATTTGAAGCCTTTAACGTTACGCAGATACAGGAAGCACAGCCCGAAGCCCCAGTTGCGCTGGTTGTTCGTTAGCCGCACGAGCCAGTCGGCAATCAGGACGTTTTCCGCGTCCAGCTTAGCCTTGTAGCGGTAACAGGTCTGGCTGATGCCAAAGGCGTGGCACGCCAGCTTGACTGTGGCTGACCGCTCCAACACGGCCCATTGCGCCATCTCCCGCCGCTGAGATGGCGCTACCATTTTTTTGTGAGTGCCTCCGCGATGATCTCGGCCTTGAGACGTTCTTCGACGTACATCTTCTTGAGGCGCCGGTTTTCCTCCTCCAGCTCCTTCATCCGTGCCATCAACGAGGCGTCCATGCCGCCGAACTTTGAGCGCCACTTGTAGAACGTGGCGTTGCTGATGCCGTGCTCGCGGCACAGTTCCGGTACCGGGCTGCCGGCTTCGGCTTGCTTGAGGATGGCAATGATCTGGCTGTCGGTAAAGCGGGACGTCTTCATGTAGAGCTTTCTGTATCTTAAGTAGAAAATTCTACTTCTGATCGCGCTCTTTTTGTGGGGGGATTATCGTGCGCGAATATTACGGCGCCCGCGTGGCCAACAAGGTGGCGCGCACCATGGTTATACCTCCTCACCGCGAGGGTGGCCAAGCCCAGTTCATTGAACAACCGGTAGCCGCGTCCACCCAGGATGCGCAGCTCAACATCCTGCTCGACTACCTTCGCCACAACCTCGACCGGACACACAGCATCGACGACTTGGCAGAGCGCATCGCCATGAGCCGTCGCACCTTTACCCGCCATTTCAGCAAGGCAACCGGCATGACGCTGGTCGAATGGCTGGTCAATGAACGCCTTCACCAGACGCGCGAACTTCTGGAAACGACATCGCTGTCGATCGACAGGATTGCGAGTATGGCCGGGTTCCAGACGCCAACCTCATTTCGCCAACACTTTAAAAAGCGGTTTCAGGTCAGTCCCAGAGACTGGCGAAAGACATTCAGTGCTATGACATAGCGAGATGTGCTGTCCGATAAGCACATGCTAGTTCAACTATTCTTCAGGGCTACGTTGAACAGACGCCCACGTCAAAGGTCTGCTTTGAATCCAAGGTCGAAAGCGGTCGGTCGAATAGGTCGAAGAAGCCCGGAGGTTGTGTGCAACTTTATCTTTGCAAGAACGCCGACATGTTTCGAATTCATGCAATTCGTGTCAAACTCTATTTTGGTGGCGTCGGCCGAGAAATTCGCAAGTTGTTGTTTTTGATAAAGAAGTTGTGTCAAACTTTATTATTCGTGCACACCTATGCGGACTTGGTGCGCTAGCAATGTCGTTGCGTTATATGCTTGATGTGCCATTCGTACGGCGCCGTTTTGTAGGCGTTGCCGGCGCTCAGCGCCGTTATCGCACGGCTGGTTTCGATGCGACGGATATTCGATCGAGCTGTCCGCGCAGCTCAAGGACCGTCGCGTGCCCTGCGGCAAGCGCCATGTGCAGCTCAGCTCTCTGCAGTTCACTCCTTGGAGCTGATTTTGCTAAACGGTCACGTTCATCAGCGAGCAGTTCGAACAATGCCATGCAAGTGCCAAGCTCCTGACCCTGCCGCGTAAGCTGGAGCTGTGACGCCTGAACCTGAGCTTTTATATCTTCGATCCGGGCTGCAGAAGCGCGGTGCTCGGCTCCGGGTTACTTTTGCAATTTGATCACTACTGTCCGCTCACGGTCTAGATCCTCAGTCTTTGCTGATAAGCACTCTCACTCCTGCTCTGCTTTCCGATCAGTACTCTCGGTCGCTCGGAAGCGGATAGTAAAACGGCTTCCACCGCCTTTTCTTGATTCGTACTCGAACGAGGCGTTCAAGTAATCGCAAATGCGCGTCACAAGCGACAGACCAAGTCCAGTACCAAGGGACCCGCTTGACGGGGCAAGACGATTCCCGTGCCCTAACGTACTTTTGACTGCCTCTGGAAGACCCGGGCCCGTATCTTGGACAGTCAAGTGGTTCTCTCCAAGGATGACCGTCACTTCCCCCTGCTCAGTGTATTCGCAGGCATTTCGAACGAGATTGGCAACGGCTGACCTACAAAGTTCGACAGGCGCGCGCATGATAAGTGGGGCGTCGCCAACACATATAAGTCGAACAGGTTTGCCGGCAACAAGAGATTGATAAGTCACAACCTCCGCATATGCTACTTCACCAACCGAAACAGGTTCAAAATTGCTCAGTTCGGGAACACGCGCGAGCAGAAGCATCACGTTAATGCATTCGGCGGCATCTTTGGCGGCCTTGAAGACACGCAAAGCCGCCGCTCGCCTACGTTCGTCATTCTCACCTTCTAGAAGGATCTCAGTAGAACCAGTGATTACCATGAGTGGTGTACGAAGTTCGTGACTCACATCTCCGGTGAAGAAACGCTCACGATCAAGCACTCTGCGTAGTTCAACAGTATGCGCCTCAAGCGCTCTAGCGAGAAACCCTAACTCGTCTTTGCGCTCCGTAAGCGGCAGAACCCTAGCACCTCGCGCGACAGCAGTTGCTAATTCGCTGATCGGAGAAACGATGCGGCGAGCCACAAATCTTCCCAGGCCTGCAGCTGAGAGAACGCAGCAAGCAAAGAACGCAGCAAAGGTAGAGTAGACGACCAGTTCCACTTCTTCATAATCACTGCCATGGTCTACGACAACATATGGGCCGAACGCGTCGGCTCCCGCTAGTACGTGCAAGCTTTCTTGTCCACTTGCCGAGTCGGAGATCCCTGGCGGTAGCCCGCGCAGCGATGTGGGGATGTCATCACCTCGGTGAAAGCGAAGCCCAGCCGGCAGATCGACTTCTATTCCAGCAATTTCGCGCGGCAAAGCCCACTTCTCCACTTCTGCAAGCCGGTTATCAACGAGATGGACTTCTATTCCTTCTACAGCAACGGCAACGAGTATGGAAAAGCAACCGGCGAGAACAAAGCCGAAAAGCGTGAAGGCGGAGAGTATGCGTCGACTTAACAGGACATCGTTACGCATCTGGAAGCACCAATCTGTACCCAACGGCTGGAACCGTTACTAGCATCGGGAACTCGAACGGCTTATCGATAGCTTGGCGCAAAAAGTGGATGTGGGTTCGAAGTGAATCACTTTCCGGTCGATTCTCGCCCCACACGACATGCTCTAACGTCTCACGGGTTACAACACGAGGTGCGGCCACCATCAGCGCGCGAAGCATGACGTAACCGATTCGGGTCAACGCAATCCTAACACCATCACGCGATACCTCGTGAAGCTCCGGGTCGAACGACAAGGCTCCGAAACGTAGAGCCCGGTCGATTCCATGGGCACCGGTAGCTCGACGTATCATTGCCCTCAACCGCATGTCCAACTCGGCAACTGAGAAAGGTTTAATGAGATAATCATCTGCGCCGCTCTCGAACCCAGATGCCTTATCAGCTAGACTATCTCTCGCAGTCAGCATCAAGATTGGAGTGCTAAGCTTGAACTCGTAGCGTAATTTCTGGCAAACCTCGATCCCACTAATTCCCGGCAACATGACATCAAGGACAATCGCGTCATATTCGTTTTCTGAAATAAGGGCTAGACCGCCATAGCCGTTGCGCGCTGAGTCAAGCGTGTAGCCTTTAGGCTCAAGAAACCCGTAAAGGGTTGCAAGGATTTCTGAATTGTCTTCTACTATTAACACTCGCATGTTTGCTCTCACAATAGTTTATCGTGACTTCGATATTACTCAGGACACGATTCTGTCAAGTCGCAATCACATTGCGACGGTGGTCGACCTGTTCGATTAGAATATGAATCACCTGGAAATGAAGTGCATGCGATCGATTTGCGAATTGTCGCCCACGTTCGCAACTGAATTCACTTTCTTAGTCTTCAAGCTTAGATTTAGGCGCACCTGTCAACGCCATCACAAGTTCACAGCGGCTTCCGACTCATCGCTACCATTGGTTGTTGAGGTGTAGTGCGCCAATATTGCGAACAACCACAAGGCGGCGGCATCGAGCGAAACGCTGCCTAATAAAATCGCATCGATTGCAGTCCAAGTCGCTATAAAAGCACGGCAAGCAAAATCTTTGCGAGAAACATTGGATCGCGACCAGCGCAATTGCAAATCTGGAGTCATGGATTACAGGGCCTATATTTCATCGGCTCGGAGTGATGGGGCATTAGCTGCCGTTAATTGCACTGGAAGTCAGCTCGCGCCCGCGTACCCGATTGCGCCATCGCAATATCCGCTTTAGTGGTGCACTATGGAGCCAGCTAAGTACATTGCGCCGAAGATCCTTTTACAACCACGACCGTGCTAACCGCGTTCTCTTAACTACAAAGCGTGTCGTAATTTAAGACCTAGAAACGAATGTCGACATAGTCAAATCCTGTGAAGGGTTTAACCTGCTTATTCTCAGCGGTGGTCAGGTTGCACCGCGCCATTGCGGGCGCTCAGGGCGAGAAAGAGAGAGGGAAGTGAATGCAGCATCATTGGCGACTGGAAAGACGCGGTTCGCGACACGAACTGGCATGGCCTGCTCGAGTGCAGCCGGCGTGGATATTGCGTGGTTGCATGACGAGCAGTGAGAGTGCGCGCTTACGACTTTCTTTGAACCAGTTGCATTGCCTGGTTCGATCGAAACGACTCCGTCGCCTCGGTCGGCCTGATGCTGATGATGGCCGGAATGCTGCGCAACTAGACCCGTCTCTTGTATGCAATAAGCACTAACTGCACTCCAGCTGAACTGCAGTGCAAACATGAGGAGTAAAACCTGAACGAGCCTGCGAGTCATGGCGTGAAGTATAGCATTGACCCATGAGAAACACGGTCTGTTTTGTCCTCAAACTGCGCCATTAAATGAAGCATTTCGGCGATCAGGAATTGATTTTACGAACACACGGGTTGAAGATATCTAACGCTGGATTAATGGTGGCGCTATTGATATCTAACATGCCTAACACAGAGTGAAAAAAATTGTCGTGCGTGAACTCCTGCTGACGTCGCGCGTTAAGACACTGCTGATCTATCCGAAAGCGCCTACTGAAGGCGGAAGACATCCACATTATCATTGGCACATGGGTTTGCTCACGCGGTGCGATCAGATAAGGTGCGCCATGCAAATACATATTTCGTTCGCCAAGCGATTCTCCGTGATCGGATACGTAGAGCATCGCAGTGTCTACAACGCCAACGTTAGCCGCCGCTTCAAGTTGGGCGATCGTTCGGCTGAGGATGTAATCTGTGTAGAGAATGGTATTGTCATAGGCAGCAACGATCTCTTCTCGCGTGCATTGCTGGAAATCGGTCGTCGTACAGGCAGGACCAAATTTCGCGAAACGCTCAGGGTACCGCAGCGAATAAGCCGGTCCGTGACTACCTTTCTGATGCAGGACCAACACCGTGTCCTTAGTGATTTTACCAATAAATTCAGGGAAGTCTGCGAGCAGGCGCTCATCGTAACACTCCTCTGTTGAACAATGTACTGCTCCCGGTTCGGGAATTGAAAGATCCTGATACTCAACCCTATCACATACGCCTTTGCATCCGGAATTATTACTGCGCCAAATGACTCTCATCCCAGCATGCGACAAGACATCCAGTAGTCCCTCCTGCCCGCGGGCCTTTAGCGCATCATAATCGCTACGCCCCAATGTGGAAAACAAGCACGGGAGAGAGACGGCAGTCGCCGTGCCACAAGATTGGACATTGGTGAAATTAATGAGTCCTTTCTGGCGCGACAGTAGCGGATTAGTATCATTAGCGTAACCGTTCAACGAGAAGCTCGAGGCTCGGGCGGTTTCTCCCACTACGATCACCAAAACTACTGGCTTTCGCCCCTCGATCCACGTTCGACCTTTAATTGCATCCCGTCCGAGCGGCTTCACTATGATAGGGGTGCGCAATCGAGTGCTGGCATAGGCTTGGGTCGCCTGAATTAGGTTCATCGGAGTCAGTCTATACCGCAATTCATGGTACTGGCGGAAGGTAGGCGCCAAGCTCTTGAACGTTAAGATTAGCAACAAGATGGCAACGCAGATCACACCAGTGAATAGCGTGAGACGCGTCATCATTCCGCTACTGCCTCCAGGATAAATGATCTTTGTGCCGGCAAACCAAACCGAAGGAATGATACCGAAAACGGTAACGTAGACGAACATCCTCCAATTTAACAGCTCTGTCGCCTCCTTGAAGTCGGTCTCAAATACATTTTGGATCATCGTTTTATCTATAGAAATACCATATTGATGTATAAAATAACTAATGCCGGAAGAAATAACGATAGCCGCAATAACGACGGGCTTGAAAATTCGACTAAAGCTGAATAAAGTCAGAATTCCAATGAAAAATAGAACCAGAATAGCGAACATTCCAAGTAGCAGCGGAACGCGGGCAAAATCGATGCCATCGATGTACTCGATATAACCGACCCAGAACCCCGAGTTCGAGAATATCGAAAGATACACAGCAGCAATTACAATTGTCGAAAATACACTAAAATGCTTCTTGAAAATCTGCGTCACTTGATTACCCTTGATGAGTCAGTGCCCCGTTAGGCAACATAATTCATTCAGAATAGATTTTTAACCGTATCGCTAAGGTGAAAATGATGTTAAGTTCCTGATAAACGGAGGATGAAAAAATGACAATGGCATCAAATATTTCTTTGTCGTTGGGCGTTCTCAAACTAAGTGGCAAACGCATTACAATAATTGTGATAGCACGACTGGTACAAACAAGATCGCCCAAGTCAGCACAGCTAGCAATATCGTAGTGAACACGGCCGCGCTGCCCAGATCCTTCGCACGCCCTGATAGAACATGGTAGTCGAGCGACACTCTGTCGACCACAGCCTCAACAGCGGAGTTGAGCAACTCTACTATCAGAACAAGCAGCAAAACAGTTGTCAGCGCAACTTTTTCGATTGTTGAAACTGGTGCACATAAAGCAATTACTATTCCCGGACAAACTACCACCATCTCCTGGCGGAACGCATGCTCGTTTCGCCACGCTGTTCGAAGCCCCTTTATTGAGTAGCCAAATGCAGCTGTCACCCGTTTAGCGCCGCCGACGCTCTTGTATTGGCTCGAGTAATCTTCGTCGATTTTCATAACGATTTCGTTTAATATGATTTTTTTATGATTCAATAACATAGAAAGCTCACGATATTGCTACGAGCTCCCAAATCGCCTAACTTGCAAATGCTCTCATCAAGCCCGTAAAATCAGAGTTAAGAGGAGCAAAAAAGCGTTAAAAAAGAAAAAATAGGTATGTTACGCTTAGGAGGCGGACCGGTCGCCGCAGCGCGACCGGCGTGAGGGGCTTATCTGGCACTGCGACGTAATCCGAGCTGTTTTGCGGTCAGGTGAATTGCCCAAAGAATTCGCAAGCAGTCGATTATTGTGTAGAGTGACTACATAGCAGTATGTGCCGAAACTCAGTGGGCGATGCTGGATCAGTCCAATGGATCACACCTGCATATTCATGATGTTGGTATAAGCAGTCACTACCTGATTCCGTACCTGAAGAGTCCCCTGAAAGGCAATGCTCGATTTTTGCATCGCTATCATAGTGTCCGCTAAGCTGATCGAGTTGTCACCTAGTGTAAGACGCTGCCCGAGCTCCCGGGCCTCTGCAGAACGGTCGCTCACGGCCTGCAATGTCTTTTCCAGGGTCTGCGCGAAGTCAATTTTGACTGCCGGCTTGCTGCCTAACGCAGATGAATAAGTTACAATTTCTTGCAATAATATTGGCTTGCGTGACCCCGCCCTCAGTTGCTCCAACATAGCCTGAGTCGCGCTGCCGTCTATACTATCAATACTATTGATCGCCATAGGCCCTCCACGTTTTAAAGAAATCCGTCATCCTGACAGGAGATATGAGCTTTGCTTTCGCAATTTTGAATATCGTAGCGATTAGCCTGTTAAGCGCTCGTTAAATGCATGTCAAACCACACGTCGCGCACCGTGGGACAATGTCAAGCACGTCATTCACATGTTCGAGAATAGGATGAAACACGACAACCATAGGATTTCTTTAGAGGAACGTTGGCCGGTAAAAAAGACTAATGTTGGAATGGAAAGCGCTCCTTATTTCTTTTTGATATTTAATTAAACCATTGGTTCCTGTCCTCGCTGCCATACCCGCGATAGGCGTTGAGTAGGCTCTCACCTTGCGCTGAAAGCTGATTTTTAGTTACAGTCATCGCAGCTTTCAGGTAGCCTAAATGGACACAGTTCTAATTGAATCAATACATCTGTCGGCGAAGTACCTTTTTTACCTAAACAAAAAGAAGAAAAGCCTCGTGTCAAGCCTGACAAGGTACCTATTCTGCTAGGGACAGATATGATATCGATCTGAGAAATTTATTTCCGAGTGGTTTTATCCGGTTGTTTCAATTTAGATCCTGTATGGTACCCGCATGCCGGTCAAAATATACTCAAACTACATTAATAGTTCGCTGGATAAAGCTCTCGTTCGATCAGCTCTATCAAAATATGAATGATCTTTATGTGCATTTCCTGAGTCCGATCGGCAAACGCCCTAGATGGACAACTGATACAGACGTCACATAGGTCCTCCAAGGGCGATCCAGAAGCCCCGGTTAATGCGATGACCTGCATGCCGAGTTTCTGAGCCATCTGGGCTGCTACTAGGATCGAAGCACTTTTCCCGCTAGTACTTATCGCAAGCAAGACATCGCCAGGACGGCCATGAGATTGGATGTACCGGCTGAACACATTTTCATACCCGTAGTCGTTCGCGACGCACGTGATGTGAGTGGGGTCGCTGATTGCAGTTGCGGCAATCCCCGGGCGATCGTGACGGAACCGCCCTGTTAGCTCTTCCGCGAAATGCATTGCGTCGCACATTGATCCGCCATTACCGCACGAAAATGCCCTTCCGTTACTACGAAAAGCTGTCACCAACAAATGAGCCGCGGCGGCGACACTCTGGAGCTTGCTTTGATCATTTACAAACTGATCGAGCACCTGCTGCGCTTCGGTCAGGCCATTTTTGATATGTTCAATCATGTAAATTCCTATACTTTCAATGACTTGTGCGTGACTCAAAACTGTGTGCTCCTGTCGCCTGTTCACAAGGTGCACGCTCAACTTGGACGGTGGAATGGTGAATGTCGAATTTGTCTGCAACAGCACGACGTACCCCGGCCAACACAGTGTCGTCGTCAGCTTGATCGGGATTGCGTACGACGTGCACGGTCAAGCTCACCTTGCCGCTCGTGATGGCCCACACGTGCAGGTCGTGGATGGTAACGACACCGGACACCGCCAAAATCGTTTTCTCCACATCAGCAAGGACGATTTCCTCAGGCACGCCCTCAAGCAACACATTCAAGCTTGCTTTTAACAGCACCCAAGTACGCGGCAGTACCCAAAAGCCGATCGCCACGGCAATCACGGAATCAATCCACGCGGCTCCAGTCCAGCGGATCAGAAGCGCACCGATGATTACACCGATCGATCCCAACATGTCACTCCACACCTCAAGATAAGCGCCTTTGACATTCAGGCTGGAGTCCTTGCCAGCAGAGAGAAGCCGCATGCTGATCAAGTTGATGATTAGGCCAAGTACAGCCACGATTAGCATGGTCCCAGAGGCGATTTCGGGCGGATCTTGCAGACGTTTCCACGCTTCGAACAAAATGTACATTGCTACCATGAACAGCAGGATCGCATTCGTGGCAGCGGCCAGAATTTCGAAGCGATAGTAGCCAAAGCTGCGCTGTGTATCGGCCGGCCGGCGCCCGATTTGAATTGCCGCCAGTGATATAGCCAGTGCTGCAGCATCGGTGAACATGTGCGCCGCATCAGAGATCAACGCCAAGCTATTGGTCATAATTCCGGCGATGAGCTCGGCGACCAAGAACGTTGACGTCAGGCCAAGCGCGATCCACAAGCGACTTGTGTTTTGCGTGGGTGAGACGGTGTGGGAGTGTGAATGACCCGAACCCATGGTTTCTCCTTAATTCGTTACGTCGTTAATTTTAAGATCGAGACCGGCATCTGGACTCGAGGATCGGATATCAATGTGATCCGACCGCGATCTGTACAAGCATAGCTCTTCTCTAATCCAACAACCGACTCAGTTGCACTACCTGCGGTGCCAGCACAGCGAATATCATAATAACCATCAAGCCCACACCGACAATGCCATCGGCATTCTGGAACCCTGCTGCGATCGCCAATACAGTGAGAAGCGGCGCAATAAATGGAAGTGCTGCCAGAGCGGCATTAACCAAAACGATCGCGCCCTTTTGGGCGCTGCTATACCGGTAGTAAAACCCACGTAGCACACCAACCAAAAATGCGCATAATGCGCCCGGCAACAACTCGAGTGGCACCAAAGTTGATGCATGATTCAAGGCATGCACTGCGCCGCCAGCAAGAAATGGAGTGAGTAACACAAGGACGCTGACTACGGCAAAACGCACTACAGCGCTTTGAGCTGCCTTGCCCATTTTGCTCCGCTCCCCCTCAAGATTCCCGCTGTTCAGCGTCATAATGGCAAGCTGATACGACGCGCCTGCAGCTAAAGAAAAACTTTCCCAAAAGAAAGCTCCGTACATAGTCAAGATGACCACCACAATGCTCGATCCCAGGACTACGTGAGATACGGCGGTATCGAGACCGCTTGGTGTCATGCGCATAAACAAAATCTCCCAAACGCGGCAGAGCGACGCGCCCCGCCCGTCTCAATGAACAAGACCCAACGGCGCGGATAGCCTGTCAAATATCGATTGTCGATCGTCGACTGGCATCTGCGGGACGGCGCGTTGACGGGACCGTCCCGGCGCATCTTCTGCTCAACGGTTCAGACCGGGGTTACTACACGACTTTCACGTAGAGGGCCCTCAGCATCCTTTCGATGCGCCATGCGATACAGGAGCGGCAATACCAGCAGAGTAAGTACTGTCGAGGACAAAATGCCGCCAATCACTACTGTAGCCAGCGGGCGCTGAACCTCGGCTCCCGTACCGGTAGCGATCGCCATCGGCACAAACCCGAGCGATGCCACCAATGCCGTCATCAGCACCGGGCGGAGGCGCGTAAGCGCGCCATGCGTTATGGCTTCATCGAGCGACATGCCGTCTTCACGCAGCGACCGGATGAACGAGATCATTACCAGTCCGTTTAGCACTGCCACTCCGGACAAGGCAATAAAACCGATCGCTGCCGTGATAGAGAGCGGAATGTCTCGCAGTGCCAAGGCCGCAATCCCCCCGGTCAAGGCAAAAGGAATGCCGGTAAACACCAGCAGTCCATCTTTCACGTTCCGGAACATCATGAAAAGCAGTATGAACACCAAGAACAGTGCAAGAGGCACGACGATCTGCAGGCGCTGGGTCGCCGATTTCAGTTGCTCGAACGTACCGCCCCACGTGGTCCAGTAACCGGCCGGGATGCGCACGCTCTTGGCCAGCGCCTCCTCTGCTTCCGGTACGAAGCTACCAATATCGCGCCCGCGTACGTTGGCACTGATCACGATACGTCGCTTGCCGTCTTCGCGACTGATTTGGTTTGGGCCTGGCGCAATGTCGAGTGTCGCTAATTCACCTAAAGGAATGAAGTTCGTACCGGCGGCGCTAGAGCCCGAGCGAGCCGGTAGTGCGATCGGAAGCCGGCGCAACGCATCAAGGTCTGTTCGCTGTACCTCCGGCAGCCGCACAACGATCGCAAAACGGCGATCGCCTTCGAACATGGTGCCGGCCTCGCGGCCACCGGTTGCCGCCGAGATGGTTGCCTGAACGTCAGTAATGTTTAGGCCATAGCGCGCTGCCTTGTCACGGTCGATATTGACCGTCAGCATTGGCAAACCGGTGGTCTGCTCTACTTTCACCTCAGCCGCGCCCGGCACGCGTTGCAGTACTGCAGCGATTTGGGCACCAGTCGATGCCAGCACGTCCATATCGTCCCCGTACAGCTTTACAGCCACATCGCTACGCACGCCTGATATCAGCTCGTTGAAACGCAGCTGGATAGGTTGCGAGAACTCATACGCGTTACCCGTATATTTTTCCGCCTCTTTCTGGATCGCTTCCACCAGCTCGGCGTGGCTGCGCTTGGGCTTGGGCCAGTCAGACTCCGGTTTAAGCATGATGTAGCCATCAGAAATATTTTGCGGCATGGGGTCAGATGCGATCTCGGCTGTCCCGGTGCGAGCAAAGACACGTTCAATTTCAGGGAACCTCGCTTTCAGTCCTACTTCCAGCTTCTTTTGCATGTCCACAGACTGAGTCAGGCTAGTCGCTGGAATGCGTAAAGCCTGAATCGCAATATCCCCCTCATTCAGGTTCGGAATAAATTCACTACCCAGGCGCGTTGCCAGAAGCCCAGAGAGCATCACGATCACGATTGAGGCGGTCAGTACTATCGGCCCGTTGCGCAGGACAATACGCAGCGCCGGTTCATATGCGTTGCGCGCCATCGTCATCAAACGATTCTCTTTTTCCGCCACTCGCTTTCCGATAAACAGGGCTACCGCAGCAGGTACAAAAGTGATCGACAGGATCATGGCACCCAGCAGTGCGATGACCACAGCAAAAGCCATCGGATGGAACATCTTCCCCTCTACCCCGCTCAGCGCGAAGATCGGGAGGTATACCACCATGATGATCAATTGACCGAACAGGAGCGGTCGGCGCGCCTCTTTGGCAGCAGCAAAGACTTCCCGAAAACGCTCCTGCAAAGTCAGCTCGCGCTTGTTCTGTTCCTGTGCATGCGCCAGGCGCCGGACACAATTTTCAACGATCACTACGGCGCCGTCGATGATGATGCCGAAGTCGAGTGCGCCAAGGCTCATCAGGTTCGCACTAACGCGGTATGTAACCATCCCTGTAAATGTGAATAGCATCGACAGAGGGATGACCATCGCTGTAATGATGGCCGCGCGAATGTTGCCCAAGAAGATGAACAAAATCACGACGACCAGGATTGCGCCCTCCAGCAAGTTCTTGCGCACTGTGGAAATCGCTTTATCGACCAGTACCGTGCGGTCATACACAGGAACGGCTTTGACGCCGGCAGGCAGGGTCTTATTGATCTCCACCATCTTGTCTGCGACCAATTGCGAGACCTGCCGGCTGTTCTCACCGATGAGCATGAATACGGTACCGAGCACAACTTCGACACCGTTGTCGGTCGCGGCACCCGTGCGTAATTCGCGTCCAACAGCGACGTCAGCGACATCGCGAATACGCACCGCGACCCCATCCTCGTTCTTCAAGACTGTGTTTCGGATATCGTCGATAGTGCGTACTTGGCCAGGCGCGCGAATCAGGAGCTGCTCGCCCGATCGCTCGATGTAACCTGCGCCCGTATTGTCGTTGTTGCGCTCGACTGCTGTGGCGACATCAGCCAGAGTGACCCCGTAAGAGCTGAGGCGGTTCGGATCGGGGGTGATATGGTATTCCTTGGCGTAGCCACCGATCGAGTTAATCTCGGTAACGCCTGGTACCTGACGCAGTTGCGGCTTGATGATCCAGTCCTGTACTTCGCGCAGGTCCGTCGGAGTATAGGGTGTGCCGTCAGGCTTTTTTGCCCCTGCTTCAGTCTCGACCGTCCATAAGTAGATTTCGCCCAAGCCGGTGGAAATCGGACCCATAACCGGTGTCGCACCTTCAGGCAGTCCCTCCCGCGCTTCTTGCAGTCGTTGGTTGACCAGCTGACGCGCGAAATAAATGTCAGTACCGTCGTTGAAGATGACGGTCACCTGCGACAGCCCGTAACGCGACAGCGAGCGTGTTTGCTGTAATCCAGGCAGGCCGGCCATCACAGTCTCGACAGGATAGGTGATGCGCTGCTCGACCTCGAGCGGCGAGTAGCCTGGCGCCGATGTATTGATCTGGACCTGCACATTGGTGATGTCGGGTACTGCGTCAATCGGCAGGCGCTGATAGTTGTAGACGCCGATCGCCGCCATGGCGAAGACCAGGCCCATGACGAGCCAACGGCTGTCAATGGCAAAACGTATGATGCGTTCAAACATGGAATCCCCTTTTAATGGCCGTGCTCGGCGCTACCCTTGCCGAGTTCGGCCTTGAGTACAAAGCTTCCGCCGTTGACATAGCGCGTACCTGGGCGCAAGCCTTCGAGGATTTCGACTCCTTTGCCGTCGATGGTGCCGGTCACGACCGGCTGTGCGCGAAAGCCGCCTTCAACGGCTACGAAGACAACGGTCTTGTCTTCGACCGTCTGGATGGCGTCGACAGGCACAGCAACTGCGGCCTGTCTTGTTCCTTGCACCAGCATGACGTCGACGAACAGACCTGGACGCCAGGCGCCGCCCGGGTTGGCGATAACTACGCGCGCAGTCGCAGTGCGCGTCTGTGCCCCGACCAACGAACCCACGTAGCTCACTTTCCCAACAGCAGTCAGGTCTGAGCCAGTGGCTGTGACGGTCGCGGATGCGCCGCTGCGCACACTCCCCAAATCTTTTGGCGTGACAGCGACGTCTACCCAGACCCGCGACAAGTCAGTCAGTACGAGCACATTGGTGTTTTCCTGCACCGCTTCGCCCAGAGTGATGTGCTTCTCCACGACGACAGCGTCAAACGGTGCACGCAATTCGTAACGGTTCAATGCGCCACCTGCGCCTGAAACTTCGAGCGCTGCCAGTTTCGAGCGGGCAGTCTGCAGGGCCAGCTCAGCCTCACGCAATGCCTGCTCCGCCTGTTGGTAGTCCTGCTGGGCAGAAATGCGGTCCTGCCACAGTTTTTTCTCACGCTCGTAGACGGTTTTTGCCATCCCGAGCCTGACCTGCGCTGCATTAGCAGCGCTTCGCAGGTCGGCCAGATCAGGGCTGGAGATCACAGCAAGCACTTGTCCCTTCTTGACTGTTTGCCCCAGCTGCGCGGGAATAGATTCGGCCACCCCGCTCAAGCGCGGCACGACGTGCGCCGTCAGGTCGTCGTTGACACGAACTTCGCCAGGAAGCTTCACCATGTTATTGATCGTGGCCGGCCCGGCAATTAAGGTCGTGATCCCCGCCTTCTCAGCCTGCGTGACCGACAGCTTGACCAACCCTTCGTCGTCATGCTTTTCTTCTGAACCCTCTTTTTCTTCTGAACCCTCTTTGCTGGCGGTGCGGCTTTCTTTGGCTCCTTCTGTTTTCTCGGTCTCGGCGTGGCCATGGGCATCTTCGCCTGCGCCGACTTCGCCACCGTTCTTGTTCCAGAACAGTATTGTCATCGCCAAGACGGCGCCAATGGCCAAGATCGCGGCGATGATCGGCAGACTTTTCTTCTGGTGATTGCTTAGTGATTTCATTGCATGTGTTCCTTGAAAATAGCTGTGCCGTCAGGGCCAGCTGTGGGCGCGACACGTTCAATATCCGTGGCTGCCCTATAGCGCTCCGAAAGGCCGCGCAGATAGAGCGTGCGCGCCTGAATCAATGCGCGTTGGGTGTCAAGTACGTCGAGGAACCCAAATTTGCCGAGCTCAAAACCGATCACGGCGGCGTCGTACGCTTGTTGTGCCGCCGGCACCATTTCAGTCTTGAGGCTATCGAGTTGTAACTGCGCGACTTCGGCACGTTGGCGTGCATCGGCGAGTTCTTGGTACAGGCGTAGGCGTTCAGCTTCCAGCTCGTCGCGTGCTTGGTCCACGCGTCTAAGGGCAGCGAGCATGTTGCCTTGGTTACGATTAAACAAGGGCAGCGGTATGGAAACGCCAAATACTGCTTCACTGCCCCCGCGCTCGCGATCACGCTGAGTTCCCACCGTGACTGATAAATCCGGTATCCGTGCCGAACGTTCAATGGTCACCTGCGCGTTTTGCCGACCCACTTGCGCCTCGGCTTGTCGCAGTTGCGGCGATGCACTCATGCGTTGCTCGAGTTCTGCCATGGCAGGAATGGCGGCGAACTCGATGGCCGGCATCTGCAAAGGCTGTTCGACGGCACGCGAAATCCCCATCAGCGCAGCGAGCCGGCGCCGAGCTGAAGCCCGGTCGGCCATCGCCTGAGTAAGTTCCATGCGCACGGCCGACTCTGCCACGCTGGAGCGGGTCTGCTCGACCGGCGATATCTTGCCTGCGGTGACACGACGACTTGCGGCATTTGTCGCGCGCCGGGCAATCTCCAATGCTGCTTCGGCGAGGACAACGCGCTCCTGCGCAGTCAATGCTTCCATATAGGCCGCCATGACGTCCGCGCGCAGCGTAGCGCGTCGAACATCTAGTGACCGGGCAGCTAGCAACTGCTCCTGTTCGGCGGCAGCGACACGCGCCCCACGTTTGCCGCCAAGCTCGATAGTCTGGGTAATTTGTGCTGTCTCGACTCGAGAACGACGGTCGGTCCCTTCGGTCGACAGGGACAGCTCCGGATTCGGCAGAACACCGGCCTGGATGCGGCCGCCCTCGGCGATCCCTATTGCGTGCGATGATGCGCGCAGACTGGGGTTATTAGCATACGCCGCGCGAATAGCCTGTTGGAGAGTCAATGGGAGCTGCACAGTATCGGCAACCCCCGGCGGTATAGTTCGGTCGCGCAGTACTTCCGACTGCGCTGTTTGAGCGTAAAGAGGGGCCGACTGCGCAAGCAGCAAGAGCGCCCCCAGGATCATAGATCTGTATTGCATGGATAACTCCGAGGTGAAAGAATCGAAAGCTATCCGGCGACTGCGCAAGCGCCGACCTTGCGCCAAAGCGCACGATCGGAAACAGCGAGGATTACCTGGAAATAAAAGGGATTGCCGCCGGACTTAAATGGCGGCAGCCCACTGGGGGCGCTCAGGAGGAACCTGGGGAACTGAGGCGAATTTGACGTTAATACTGGTTGGCGCAATGCCTGCCGTAAGCAGATACTGCGTAACAGGTGCGGCCGCAGGAGCCAACACAGCATGAGCACAAGACGAACAGTGCGAGTGCTGAGCAATCTTTTTGGTCGAGGCAGGCTTGCCATCATCAGCAGCTTTCGCTAGCTGATCGTGGGCATCGGCCTTGTGTTGGTGATGTCCGAGGTGCTGCGCCGCGCGCCCGGTCTCATGCATGCAATAGGCGCTGATCGCACTCCAGGTGAACTGGAATGCGAGCATCATCAGCAAGCAAGTGAGAAATCGGCGGGTCATGGGCGGCAGTATAACATCGTGCACTGTTAATGGTTGCGCTCATGCAGGTTTATGCGCAATAAACGCATGCCATTAAAAATGACGAGCAGGCTTGCGCCCACGTCGGCGAAAACGGCCATCCAGAGAGTCGCCCAACCAACGATTGCGAGTATCAAAAACACGATCTTAATCAGAAGGGCGGCGCCGATATTTTGCCTTAGGATGGTCCCGGTAGCGCGGCTAAGGACAATAAACTGCGGCACTTTGCGAAGGTCGTCTTCCAGCAGAGCGACATCGGCCGTCTCGATCGCAGTATCAGTGCCCGCTGCGCCCATGGCGAAACCGATGCTCGAGCGTGCCAAGGCTGGCGCATCGTTAATGCCATCACCAACCATCCCTACGCTTCCATGGCGTGCCAGTTCCTCGTCGATGACAGAGAGTTTTTCTTCCGGCAGCAAACCGCCTCTGGCATCGTCGATTCCAACCTGTCGCGCAATGGACGCTGTTGCAGCAACGTTGTCGCCACTGAGCATCACGGTGTGAATCCCGAGGCGATGGAGACGCTCGATGGCCTCAATGCTTGTTGGGCGGATCGTGTCGGCCACGGCTATGATCGCAAGGACACGTTGCCCGTTGATCAGGGCGACAGCGGTCTTGCCCTCGCCTTCCAGTTTTGCGATCAAACTGCTAGCCTGTTCGTTTGTAATTCCTAGTTCGTCCAACAGTCTCGTGTTACCAAGGTGATACAGAACGCCGTCGATACGCCCTTGCGTTCCACGCCCACCAAGGGCCTTGAAGCTCTCTACCTCAGCCAGTTGCGTGCCTGCCAACTCATCATGCCAATGGCGACTGATGGCACTGGAGACCGGGTGGTCCGAGCGTGCGGCGAGCGACGCGGCAAAGTACAACGCGGCCTCATCGGGATCATCGACAGGAACGACGTCGGTGAGCGAAGGTTTCCCACGCGTGATGGTGCCCGTCTTGTCGAGCGCGATGTAACGCAACTTCGCGCCCTGCTCCAGGTAGACACCGCCCTTGATCAGCACTCCCGCTCGAGCGGCGCGCGCCAGGCCGCTCACCACCGTCACCGGTGTTGAAATGACCAGTGCGCATGGACAGGCGATGACGAGCAATACCAGCGCTTTATAAATCCAGTCCATCCACTCTCCGCCAGCAAACAGAGGCGGCAAGATTGCTACGAGCAATGCGACGAAAAATACAACTGGGGTATAAACGGTGGCGAAGCGATCAACGAACCGCTGGGTCGGAGCCCGTTTTCCCTGGGCTTCCTGCACAGTTCGAATGATGCGCGCCAGAGTCGAGTTGCTATGTAACGAGGTGACCTGGTATTCGAATGAGCCGCTCTCATTGATCGTCCCGGCAAATACCTTGTCCCCTGCGACCTTCGCGACCGGCATGCTTTCCCCGGTGATGGGTGCTTGATTGACGGTAGACTCACCGGCGGTGACCTGGCCATCCATGCCGACACGCTCACCTGGCGCAACGCGTGCAAGAGCGCCGACATTGACACCGGCGGCATCGCGCTCTGCCCATACGCCATTGTTACCGCGAACAGTGACACGATCGGGCGTCAATGCCATCAGACCTTGGATGGCATTGCGTGCGCGATCAAGAGCATGAGACTCGATCAATTCGGCCAGTGAGAACAAGACCATCACCATTGCGGCCTCCGGCCACTGCCCAATAAGCACGGCGCCAGTGACCGCGATCGACATCAGTGCGTTGATGTTCAGGTTCCGATGCCGTAGCGCGGCCCACCCTTTGCGATAAACGTCCGGCCCGGTGAGCGCGATGGCTAGCACCGCAAGCACAATTACCAAAAGTGAGTTCTCGTCTCCGGTCGTCCATGCGATAACTTCGGCACTAACCGCCGCTGCCAAGCCAAGCAAAAGTTTGATGAACGGAGCGCGCGACGGCGCGGCGGGGGTGACTTGGTCCGCTCGGGTTTCACTGGGCTTCGAAGAATCCGGCTGATCCGAATCCTGGATGCGAATGGGTTCCGGAAGTGCCATTGGCACCGGCATCATGGCAAGTGCGCGGATCGCCACAAGAATGGGCTCAGGAGCAGGCAGCGTGTGGGTGACCCTCAATTGGCGTTGCATCAGGTTAAAGTCGAGCGCTACGACGCCAGGCAGTTTGGCGAGTGCATGGCGAAGGAGACGTTCTTCCGTGGGGCAGCACATCTGCGCGATGTGGATCGTCACTTCGTGCGGAGCGTCCTCTATCGTCACTTCGTTAGCAAGCGACGCTGCAGGCGGTTTGATTTCGCAACAGGATTTCGACTGGCATTTCGACATGGTCGTCTCTCAGATTGGTGTATAGTCGCCATTTAAATCCCTGAAGCGGGTACAGGGTCAAGCACTATTTGCGTAAAGGGACCGATATCATGAAAATAGGCGAACTGGCCCAACGCTCTGGGTGCCTGGTGGAAACCATCCGATATTACGAACAAATTGGGTTGCTGGCCCCGCCCGCTCGCAGCGCAAACAACTATCGATCCTATGGGCATGCGCACGCTGAACGCCTAGACTTCATCAGGCATTGCCGCGCTCTGGATATGCCACTAGACGAGATTCGTAAGCTCCTCGACCTTCGGGACTTCCCCGAGCAGGACTGCGCCGAGGTCAACGCTTTGCTGGATCAGCATATTGCAGAGGTAAGTGCACGGATTGCGGCGCTGACGATGCTCGACGAGCAATTGAGGCGCTTGCGCAGCAGATGCAACAGCACGGATGCAACTCGCTCGTGCGCGATACTCAACGCACTCGGAGGCGTCTGAATCAAAGTAGCTGAAACCGCAAACGACGTTGTATGCATGTGTCGACGTGTCGAGGTGCTGTTGCAGAAATCGACCCGTGCAGCCTTCGAGCATGGTATAGGTAAGCTTATGGCATGAGTGCCCCAAAATAACCGAAACACCGAACAACCCACTGGAAACTCTGCAACACGGCGGTGAAGGCGTCCGGCTCCCTGCTCATTTCACAGCACAAGGACATGTGGTGCCGGCCGTGCCAGCGGCAAACGGGGCCGCAGCTGAAAATACAGCAAAACGGCGATGCAGCTCTCCTCGACAAATAAAAGGCTTGTTCAGCCTTCCCCTGCGCCAAAAGATGGGCCCCGACCTGAGTCAATGCCAAAGCCCGAAACGCTATCCCGGCGACCCGTCACCTTGGCAGGAGGCCCGCGCACCGCGGCTGTACGTGCCTCTGTCGAGATAAATCATTTGTTCGCTTTAACAGCGGTGTCATCACTACACGTGGCCGTGACTTGCCGGTTCCCAAGATCAGCGAGCGATCGAGATGATTCTCGGCGCGTTTCGCCAGAGTCAGTGTCGCTATGTGACGGTGTTTAGGTACTTTTTTTTCAGTGCGCGCTGAGTGAGTATTGTTAGGTACAGGGTCGCGTAAATCGAGCGCAACCAGATACCTAAAACTTCGTCATTGATTTAACGTCGTTTCAAATCAAAGACTTAGTACCGAGCTCAGTTAGTAGATTTAGGTAAGAGCACTTGCGTTTCACCCTGCCGTGTTCGAAAACTGACTTTACGCGCTGATTGATCTGCCTGGCGCAGCATTGCGGCCACGCCCCCAGCGCCAACGAAAGAGCACCACCTTGGCCCGAATACCGTTCCAGATGTCCGACGAGCAAGCGAGTAAGCTGCTGCTGTTTGTCTCGCCGCTCAAAGAGAAATATCCACCTGGTCGCCCGTCGAACAGGCCATTCGTGCATGAGTTCATTCGGGCTGTCCATACAGCGACTGGGCGGACGTTCAGTCCAGCGATTTACCGGCGCCTGCTTAATGCTTACGCGCCTGATTACAAGCCATCGACCAATACGCTTGCGCTCGAAAAAGAAGCCGTTGAACGGGAGATCTCAGGTGCGGCGGCGCCGGCGTCGGTTCCCGATGCAGCGGCCCCGAGCTGGCTAGCGCCAACCGGCGACATTGATGGCTTGATAAGGGGTGCGGTTGAGGATGTGTTGGCACGTCAGCTCGGCGCCGTAGGAAAAGCAGTCCAGGGAGAGCAGCAAATGGCTCAAACCTACATTGCCGACCTTTGCAACCGCCTTGCGGCCTCAGACCGGGCGTTGGCAGAAACGCGAGGGCTCGCTGCCAAGCTGGCTGCCGACCTCCAGGTGTCGACGGAGCGTGTAGCTGATGCGACCGCGAGGCTGCATCAGGCCGAAGCGTCGGCGCAGGCGCTGCGCGAGGCTCATGGTGCAGCAATGCAGGCAGTGGCTGACGAGCTTGCCGAGATACGGAAGTTCGCCATGCGCTCCATTGATGACGTGCGTGGGGAAACCCGGGCGGAGCGTGACCGCCGGAGCCAGCTTGAAGAACTGCTGAAAACGAATGAACGATTGATGGAAGTGTTTCGCCAGGCCGCCTATCAGCGCGGCGGCGCGATTCCTCCTGAACTGCGCACGGAGCAAAAACGATGAAGAACGACCTGATTGTTCAGCCAAACGCCCTCCCCACCCGCCCGATCGACTCTACGCCGCATATCTTGGGCGCCGTGGTCGACGACTGGCACGCAATCGAGGTCTGGCTCGCAACGGTGGCGTCCAACAGCCGCAATGGGAAGACATCCACGGTTGCCACATATCGCTTCCACCTTGCGAAGCTGCGGTGGTTCTGCGAAAAGGTGCTCGGCCGCCCGCCTTCGACATGGAGCATGCAAGACGTTGAGGCGTTCCGCGATTTCCTCAAGGAGGTGCCGCCGCGGTACCTTCCCGCGAATAAGGGCGAACCGAACCACACTCCCTTTAAGTCGCAGCCTTCAGTTAGCTCGCAAAGCGACATCATGCGGTTCACGAAGGCGATGTTCGGAGCCTTGCAGGCGAGCGGATATCTCCAGCGCGACCCAATGGCCATGACAAAGGCTCCAGCAGCCCGGCGCCTGAACGTGTCGCGAGCGATTCATCTTGATGTGTACGACACGGTCCTTCATGTGATGGACGAGCAGGATCGCTCATGCTTGACTGACCGACGCCGGCATTTGCGTGATCGCTTTATCCTCGTATGTCTGCGCGAAGCGGGATTGCGTGCGACGGAAATTGTCGGAGCAAAGATGGGCGCGTTCACGCAGTTGGCAGATCCTGCGAACCGCAAGACGTACTGGGTGTTCACTGTGTCCGGTGAAAACGCTAAAGGAGGCAAGGAACGCCCAGTACCGGTGACAAGCCTGTTGATGGACGCACTGATCGCCTACCGCCTCTCGTTCGCCCTGCCCCCCTATCCTTCGCACGGAGATTCAACGCCCCTGCTGCTGTCGCCCCGCACGAAGAAAATAGAGCTTAAGGGAGGCGCGATTACACGTGCGGCCGACAAACGCTTCTTCGGCGCTTGGGCAAGCGTAACCACGCGCCAAGGCCTCAACAAGATCATCAAGGCTCGCCTGTCCGATGCTGCCGCGGTCATCCAATCCCGAGGGGATCGCGCTACAGCTGATCGGCTCAGGGAAGCATCTGCGCATTGGCTGCGCCACACGTTTGCCACGGCCGCACTCCTGAAAGGGCAAGATATTCGTACCGTCGCCTCTATGCTCGGCCATAGCAGCGTCGAGACGACGATGAACTATACGCGCCAGGGTGCGCTTGACGTAGTGCGTGCGAGCGAAAAGGTCGACTTTGGCGCTATTGCGCAGGTTCAATCGCCGGCAATTTTTGACGACATAGAATCCGTCCCAAAGTAGTAGCCAGGCCGTTATCGAAAATGCGTAAATCGGCGCACCAGGATGTGTAAGCTGGCCCTAATACTCGCCAGAAAGATGTTAATAAATCATGGCTGCCACAAGACAAGACCGCGAAAAGGCGGTAAAGCGAGCGTTGGCTAATTCCGCGTTGGAAGGCTTGAAGCCCGATTCGGAATTCACTGCGTTACTCAATCGGTATATCGACGGTGAAATTTCACTAGATAGTGCTCTTGAGTACACCAGGACGCAATACAACAGGCACCCGGTCTAGATTGTTGTATTCACGACTACTATTATGTTCATCTGCTCGATGGGCTCGATAATTTAACAGGGAAAGAAATGGCGAAGAAATTTCAGATGGTGTGTGGGCTTTGGGTGAACCCCGACTTTTCGCAGGTGCTCGCGGGCCGAGCGCAGCCGCCGCGGGTTAACCATTCGGATGTGGACTTTGCCGCTCTCCATGCTGCGATCTGCGAGCTATTTCCTTATGGTCCGCCAGTGCATATCCAGCTGCCAAACGACACGATCGACCAGGTCGCCGTCCACGTGCGCGCAAGTGGAAAGCACAGCGCCTCAATGCGATGCGAAGATTTCGGCGCTGCACTTCTCAGCTGCGCGAAAAAGGACAACGACGAGATCGTCGACGTTCGCGCTTCATGGGCTCCACTACATGAGCTGCCGGATCGCGCTTTCGCCCCGCCACCAGTTATCTTGCCGTTCGTTGTAACCGCTGAAGACTTCGAAGATGCAATGGTCTGGCATGCGAGCACTAGGCCAAGGATTGGACTGCCAGCGTTCGATATCATGGATGAGATGTCGAACCCGGGGAAAGAGCGAGAAGAGAACGGCACTTTGCCGGTCGAATTCCGGGCAGCTCTGCAGCGAATCTTTGGCACGCCGTATGACCCGATGACCGTTCTTGACCGCATGGCCATTGACAAGGCGCCGCGTTGATATGACTTAGGCTAGGGCACCAATGCCTAAAATGCAGGCACGCCGATAGAACCCGCATGCCTGCTGCTTTTCATGTCTGGATTGAAGGTGTTCTCCACACGGATTGTGGATATCCTGACGATGCGTGCATGTTCAACAGCGGCTATCTCGGTCAACCCGTTGAAGCTTTTCTTCTTCCTCCGGCCTTCAATCCAGGATCGGGTCGTCTGAGAGCCACATTAGCGCACCGTCTCGCTCAGTGCCGCCAATAGCCGTCCACGTCCTGCCGCTCTCATCAACGGCGATGCACCCCGGTTGCCAATGGTTTGGGTTGCGCAGCTTGTCAACCCAGGCATCGGCGGTACCTTTGAAAATAATTACTACGCCCCCGCGGCCGGCATAGCCCTTTTCCTCCCGCCAGCGCTGTGCCTCTTCGATCGGTGGCTTGACGGATTCGGCACCGAAGGTCACGCCGCCGTCCCATTCGAGAAAGACCTTGGCGCCGCACGAACTGCACTCATGCGGGGCGCCGTCGTGCGCATCGCCGGGCAGATACACTTCGCCTTCGTGCCGGCATTGAGCACATTTGTACAGGTACAGCACGTGGGCCTCATCCATGGGTGTCTTCGATCATGATGTGTGTGTCATTTTCCGAAATAAATACGACTAATCTCCATGGCCCTCGAATTCGCTCTGCTGCACGAGGCTATTTTCCGTGATTTCAGCTTCGCCGACCTAGGGGCCAGGGAGAGTTCACGAGTGTTAGCAGCTCAGGGTCGAACTCAGCGATGGCAGCGTGCGAATGTGGAACCGACCTAAAGTCATCTATCGCGTTGAGAATGAGGTTTCTCGCCTCATGTTTCAAATCCGCCTCAAAAAAGATGTCATCAACTGCGGCCACTTTCTTTCGTGTGTCTCCTGCGTGCTTAAGCGCGTTGTACACAAACACGTCGAATCCAATGTAACGCTTTACCTGGGCCTCCCAGGCCTTCGCGTCGAAGGGCTCGCCGGAACGCATCTCCGTCAGTTTGGTTGCTAGCTCCGCGCTCGCTCGTTGGCTGGATTTACCACCCCTCTCTTCAACTATTGGATAGCAGACGTTCACCACTGCACCCGCCAGCAGAATGCACTTCACGTAGTCGGCGTCCGTTGTTGCCGTTTCAAAATCCTTGGCCGCATTGAGTAAGAGCTGCCCCGCGATATGCAATTTATTGTGCTCTGCCATGGTTCCTTTTTCCTCGTTGGCCAGGCACAGTACCCGACCCTCTCATTGACGACGCCAGCTCGTGGCTGGCATCGGTACCGCTGGGTTTTCCGAGGGTTACTGACGCTTTACCAGCACATAGATGAATCCTGCCACGCTGACCATCGTGGCAAAAATCCCCATTAAATTTGGCAACACATTTGCCGAGGGAAGCCCGATCTGGACCGATGCCGTAGCGAGTTCATTCCAGTTGAAATAGGTGGCAATCGCGATGAAGATGCCGAGCATTCCGAGTGCGGGGCCAGGGGATAACTGATTTGCGAAGAAGTCGCTCATGTTTGCCTAATTCCTAGATTTTTTTGTCAGCTTCCGGCTGGCTATCGGGCGCGTGGCGCGCTTTCGGATGTTTGCCGGCACCGTGCCAGCTCTCACTGCACCAGGCCCGTCATGCGGGCCGTGGATGCTGCTGTGCGGATTTTCTTGGTTAATTCCAGCCAAGTAGTTTAGTCAAGCCCGCGATGACCAAAGCGAGCAGTACTGCGCCGATCACTCTGGCCACTGCGTGTTCGTGCAATTGCTTTACAACCGGACGGCTCTGTACTGCCATGAGCGCGGCTTGGACTGGCGCGATAAGAGTGTTCGGCTCCTTCAACTTTGGGAGAATGAAGGCTAGGTGGCGTCGGACAGCTTCTTGCTCTTGCGCTGGCAAGGCCGTGTCGTATGCCTTCGCAATGCTCGCTGCTGTGGACGAACAATAATGTTTGACACAAGCTCCCCTATGAAAGTGGGCGATTTCGATATGCAGCGCGTCAAAACAATGTTTGACACAAGCACCGGTCGAAGCCTGCCTAGTTCAAAGTTTGCAACAATAAAGTTTGACACAACGCCCAGAGCGTTTCGGTCCCACGTGACCGGCTGCTATCGACCCGAAGCGGCCATTGATGGCTCAGGAGAAGGATGGTGCTGCGTTGAACCGATTGTCAACATTGGTTGCAGCATAGAATCGGCTCGTTTCCGCTCGCGGGTACTGCGAGACTCGAACCGTTTGGAGGTGCCGGCATTTTTCAAGTAGAGCAAGCAATTTGTCCGGTGGGCAGACACCGAAAAGCTCCAGATGTGCTAGCCCGGGGATTGCCGCCAATGGTTCAAGCGATTGGATGGTGGTCGTCTTCCGTGATGCGTCCCAACTTGGAAGAGTTGACAAGGATAATGACGTCAGCTGCGTTAGTCTGGCTAATGGCGCGATATCAAAAATCTTAGGCATATGCAGCACGCTCAAAAAGCGCAGCTTTTCAAGCCTTGCGAGGAATTCAAAGGACTCATCAGGAAAACCAGCGATCACCAGTTCTTCCAAGTCACATAGTTCTGCCAGTGATCCAAGGCTCCTGTATTTGCAGAACCAAACCTTCGCACTATGTACAGATTCAGGATCGGCGACTTGTGGAAATATCCGGGAAGGATCCCGCATCAATTCCAGGTGTACTCCAGACATGCCATCCTTCCATTTTAATGCGTTAGCGTTACCGAAAGTTCGCTTCTGGCCGGTTGCAGACCTACAGGTTACGTCTGCTTCCAACCCAAACCGGACGTTCACTCCGGCGAACGCGCTATCTATCGATCCTGTTTCTTTTTCTGAGTAAGCGACGATAAGCCTGCTCCTGCCAAACCAACAAACAAGCCAACGAACAGTGCGCGACCCCAG
>Ga0308157_10002382_pt1 | contig 31072 bp, 27 predicted proteins | sample PhyBR1_FD_201035 | JGI IMG/M metagenome (GOLD analysis project Ga0308157, IMG submission 201035) | Phyllosphere microbial communities from UC Gill Tract Community Farm, Albany, California, United States - DLSLB.R1 | ecosystem: Host-associated > Plants > Phyllosphere > Unclassified | place: USA...
GCCCAAGGGCGGCCAGCCGCCCCTGGACCCCAAGAGCGACGAGCCCGATGCGCAGACCGATGCCACGCGCCGCTTCAAGGCCGATACCGATGCGCAAAAGCACTTGGCCAGCACGCTGCCGCTGTCCGGCATGAACCCGGATGACTTCGACGCCGTGTTCTACCCCGGCGGCCACGGCCCGCTGTGGGACCTGGCGGAAGATGCCCAGTCGATCGCGCTGATCGAAAACACCTTCGCCGACCGCAAGCCCCTGGCACTGGTGTGCCACGCGCCTGGCGTGCTGCGCCACACCAAGACGGTGGGCGGCCTGCCACTGGTACAGGGCCGCAAGGTGACCGGCTTCACCAACACCGAGGAAGAGGGCGTGCAGCTCACCAAGGTCGTGCCCTTCCTGGTGGAAGACATGCTCAAGGAGCGCGGCGGCCAATACGCCAAAGGCCCCGATTGGGCCCCCTTCGTGCTGACCGACGGCCTGCTGGTGACGGGGCAGAACCCCGCGTCGTCCGAGCCGGCGGCGCATGCGCTGCTGAAGCTGCTGGACTGAACGGGCGCTCTAGCGTATCGGATGCTGGAGGGGTTTCAGGTAAAAACGGCCTCCAGCGCATATTCCTCTAGGGTGGTTTGCTATTGATTAAATAGCAATTACTGCGCCGACCGGGGCTATCCCGTCGCCTCACTGCGGCAGGATGCCCGGCAACAGCGGCCGGTCCAGCCGCTGGCGCCACCACTTGAGCGCCTCGCCCATGTGCTCGGGCTTCCAGGCGAGCCAGAAGGTTTCGTCGGGGCGTGGTTCCTCCACCGGCAGTTCCACCAGCACCCCTGTCTCCAGTTCCACGCGAATGCACGCGCGCGGCAGAAAGCCGTGGCCCAGGCCTGCGGCCTGGCAGGCGATCTTGGCCTGCATGGACGGCACGGTGATGCGGCGCTGGCCCGATTGCAGGCCCACTGTGCGGTCGGTGAGCGACCGCGCGCCGTCGCCCACGACCACGGCCGTGTGGTCCAGCAGGTCAGCGCGGGTCAGCGGGCGCTGCAGCTGCGCCAGCGGGTGCGTGGCTGTCACGCAGAACACGAACGCCAAGCTCCCCACCGCCACCGCCTTGTAGCCTCCGCCGGCCGGCCCTTCGCCCGCCGCCACGACGATGTCGGCGCGGCCGTCCCGCAGTGCTTCCCATGTTCCGGTGAGCGCCTCGCAGCCGATGCGAAGGCGCGTGCCGCAGTGCAGGTCTTCGAAGGCGCAGATGTCCTGGTTGAACGCGCTCGTGGGGATGAGCGAGTCGTGCACCAGCCGCAACTCCGATTCGAACCCCGTGGCGATCTGCCGCATGCGCGATTCCAGCTGGTGCGCGGCGGTGAGCAGCCAGCGGCCTTCCTTCAGCATTTCCTGCCCCGCGGGCGTGAGCGCCACGCGCGGGCCGTTGCGCGTGAAGAGGGCGATGCCCAGTTGCTCTTCCAGCTTGCCGATGGCGTACGAGATGGTGGAAGGCACCTTGTGCAGCCGCTCGGAGGCGCCGGCGAAGGAGCCGTGGCGGGCGATGGCGTCCACCAGTTCGATGGCTTCGAGGGTGAGTTTCAGCATGGCTTGCAGGCGAGGAATTGAATCATCGAAATTATCGATGATGAATGGCGAAACCTTTCAACCTGCGGCCCTGCCTGCCGCGAGATACTTTCTTCACCGCAGCACTGAAGCCCAATGAAATCAAGGCGATTTCGGCGAAAGGCCCACAGTGTGAATTTCATCGAAGACACCGAAAGGAAACGCACCATGCTCGACATTCGCAAAGCCCACCAACGCGGCAACGCCAACCACGGCTGGCTGCATTCGCACCACACCTTCTCGTTCGGCCACTACCGCGATGCCAAGCAGCAGGGTTTCTCGGACCTGCTGGTCATCAACGACGACCGCGTGGCTCCGGGCAAGGGCTTCGGCGCTCACCCCCACCGCGACATGGAAATCTTCTCCTACGTGCTGGAAGGCGCGCTGGAGCACAAGGACTCGATGGGCACCGGCTCGGTCATCCGCCCCGGCGACGTGCAGATGATGAGCGCCGGCACCGGCGTGCGCCACAGCGAGTTCAACCACTCGGCCGACGAGCCCGTGCACTTCCTGCAGATCTGGATCGTGCCCGGCGTGATCGGCGCCGCGCCCCGCTACCAGCAGGTGCATTTCAGCGAGGCTGAAAAGCGCGGCCGGCTGCGCCAGATCATCTCGCCAGAAGGCACCGACGGCTCTTTGGCCGTGCACCAGGACGCCCGGGTCTATGCCGGCCTGTTCGACGGCAACGAAACCGCCGAACTCGACGTGGGCCCCGGCCGCAACGTGTATGTGCACGTGGCCCGCGGCAGCGTGGAAGTGAACGGCGAACTGCTGGACGAAGGCGACGGCGCCCGCATCCGCGACGCTGGCGCCCTGCGCTTTGCCAACGGCGACGACGCCGAAGTGCTGGTGTTCGACCTGCGCCCCAACGAACTGCCCGTGATGCCGCATTGATCGGTGTGGGGCGGCAACACCGCCGCCCCGCCGCAGCCTCCGCACGGCCTGCCGGCCCTTTGTTCTTCCGATTCCGCTTCCTTTTTTTGTTGTCTCTTCCTCTTCATTCATCCAGGAGTTTTGCCATGACCGCCATCCACACCAGCACCAACGCCGCCGCCAAGCCTGTCGCCACCGCCACCCCTGGCGCCACGCTGCTCAACCCGCAGGACCACACGCTGGTGATGATCGACTTTCAGTCGCAGATGGCCTTCGCCACGCACTCCATCGATGCGATCACGCTGCGCTCCAACGCCGGCCTGGTGGCCAGCGCGGCGGCCGGCTTCGGGGTCTCGACCATCCTGACCACGGTGGCGGAAAAGAGCTTCAGCGGCCCGATGTTCGACGAGGTGACCGCACCGTTCCCCGGTCAGGCGCTGCTGGACCGCACGTCGATGAACACCTGGGAAGACGAGGCCGTGATCCGCCGCATCAACGAGATCGGCAAGCCGCGCATCGTGCTGGCGGGCCTGTGGACCAGCGTTTGCATCGTCGGGCCAGCGCTGTCGGCCATCGACCAGGGCTTCGAGGTGTACGTGATCGCCGACGCCAGCGGCGACATTTCCGCCGAAGCGCACAACCGCGCCATGGAGCGCATGGTGCAGGCCGGTGCCCGCCCCATCACGTCGCTGCAATACCTGCTGGAGCTGCAGCGCGACTGGGCCCGCGGCGACACCTACGACATGACGACCGGCATCGCCAAGAAGTTCGGCGGCGGCTACGGTCTGGGCATCACCTACGCGAAGAGCATGTTCAACGCCCATGAAGGGTAAGTAGAAAAAGAAGGGGTGCAGGGCCGCGCGGCAGGCCCTTGCACCTTTCTTGCGTTGTAAAAACATTCCCTTTTTCTTCGTTCCGGCGGAACCCCTGACCCCAAGGCATCTTCCATGACCCAGCCCACCACCCCCGACCTGATCCTGCACAACGGCCGCTTCACCACGCTGGACCGTGCCAACCCCACGGCCAGCGCCGTGGCCGTCGCCAACGGGCGCTTCACCCAGGTCGGCACCGACCGCGAGGTGCTGGCGCTGGCAGGGCCTGGCACGCGGGTGATCGACCTGGGCGGCCGCGCCGCGCTGCCAGGGCTGATCGACAACCACCTGCACATCATTCGCGGCGGGCTCAACTTCAACATGGAACTGCGCTGGGACGGCGTGAAGAGCCTGGCCGATGCGATGGGCATGCTCAAGCGCCAGGTCGCCATCACGCCCGCGCCGCAGTGGGTGCGCGTGGTGGGCGGCTTCACCGAGCACCAGTTCGCTGAAAAGCGCCTGCCCACCATCGCCGAGCTGAACGCCGTGGCGCCCGACACGCCGGTGTTCATCCTGCACCTGTACGACCGGGCGCTGCTCAACGCCGCCGCGCTGCGCGCCGTGGGCTACGGCCGCGACACGCCCGCGCCGCCCGGCGGCGAGATCGTGCGCGACAGCGCCGGCAATCCCACCGGCCTGCTGCTGGCCAAGCCCAATGCCGCCATCCTCTACGCCACGCTGGCCAAGGGCCCCAAGCTGCCGCACGAGTACCAGGTCAACTCCACGCGCCACTTCATGCGCGAGCTGAACCGCCTGGGCGTCACGGGTGCCATCGACGCGGGCGGCGGCTTTCAAAGCTACCCCGACGACTACCAGGTGATCCAGGAACTGGCCGATGCCGACCAGCTCACCATTCGCCTGGCCTACAACCTGTTCACGCAAAAGCCCAAGCAGGAAAAGGAAGACTTCCTGAACTGGACGGCCACGTCGCAATACAAGCAGGGCACCGATTACTTTCGCCACAACGGCGCGGGCGAGATGCTGGTGTTCTCGGCGGCCGACTTCGAAGACTTCCGCCAGCCGCGCCCCGACATGGCGCCCGAGATGGAAGACGACCTGGAAGGCGTGGTCCGCATCCTGGCGCAGAACCGCTGGCCCTGGCGCATGCACGCCACGTACGACGAGACCATCGACCGTGCGCTCGACGTGTTCGAGAAGGTGAACCGCGACACGCCCCTGGCCGGCCTGAACTGGTTCTTCGACCACGCTGAAACCATCTCCGAAAAATCCATCGACCGCATCGCCGCTTTGGGCGGCGGCGTGGCCGTGCAGCACCGCATGGCCTACCAGGGCGAGTATTTCGTGGAGCGCTACGGCGCCGGCGCGGCCGAGGCCACGCCCCCCGTCAAGCGCATGCTGGAAAAGGGCGTGAAGGTTTCCGCCGGCACCGACGCCACCCGCGTCGCCAGCTACAACCCGTGGGTGTCGCTGTCGTGGCTCATCACCGGCAAGACCGTGGGCGGCCTGCAGATCACGCCGCAGCGCAACTGCCTGACCCGCGAGGCCGCGCTGCGGCTTTGGACCGAGAACGTCACCTGGTTCAGCAACGAAGAAGGCAAGAAGGGCCGCATCCAGGCCGGGCAACTGGCCGACCTGACCGTGCCCGACCGCGACTTCTTCGGCTGCCCTGAATCCGACATCGCCGACACCACGGCACTGCTGACGGTGGTGGGCGGCAAGGTGGTTTACGGCGTGGGCGAATTCGCCCGTTTCGACGAGGCGGCGCCACCGCCCGCCATGCCCGACTGGTCGCCCGTGCGCACGTTCGGCGGCTATGCCGGCTGGGGCGCGCGGGAGGGTGCGCCGCTGCAAGCCGTGATGCGCCGCGCCGCCGCCGCGTGCGCCTGCGCCAACGACTGCAACGTACACGGCCACCAGCACGCCACGGCCTGGAGCAGCCAGTTGCCCATCGCCGACCTGAAGGGCTTCTGGGGCGCCCTGGGCTGCGCCTGCTGGGCGGTGTGACCGTGGCGGACTCCATGAACGCGCTGCGCACCGCCTTCACGGCGCCCTGGGTGCAGTCGCTCGCGCTGCTGTGCCTGTGCGCCGCCTACCTGCAGGGCGGCATCGACAAGGCGCGGAACTTCGCCGGCGCGGTGGCCGAGATGCGAGGCTTCGGCCTGGCACCCGCCGCGCCCGTGGCGGCCGCAACCATCGCGCTGCAACTGGGCGCCTCGCTGCTGATCGTCTCGGGCTGGTACCGCTGGCTGGGCGCCTTGGCGCTCGCGGGCTTCACCGTGCTGGCGGCGTTCCTGGCCGACCGTTTCTGGCAGGCGGCGCCCGCCGAGCGGCAGCGCAGCGCCAACGCATTCTTCGAACATTGGGGCCTGGTGGGCGGCATGCTGCTCGTCGCCTGGCACGACCTGGGAGGCCACCATGGCGCATGACGATCACCCACATTCTTCTTCGGCGCCGGCCACTCCCGGCGCGGCCGTAGCCACGTCCTCCACACCCGCCACGCCCTCGGGCAGCTTCGCGCCGCTGCGCCTGCCGCTGTTCGCCGTGCTGTGGGCCGCCACCGTGATGGGCAACATCGGCAGCTTCATGCGCGACGTGGCCAGCTCGTGGATGGTGACCGAGCTGTCCACCAGTCCCACCGCCGTGGCGCTGGTGCAGACGGCCGCGACGCTGCCGATCTTCCTGCTCGCGATTCCGGCGGGCGTGCTGTCGGACATCCTCGATCGCCGGCGCTTTCTGATCGCCGTGCAGATCCTGCTGGCCGGCGTGAGCGGCACGCTGCTGGTGATGGCCCGCACGAACACGCTCACCGTCGAATCGCTCATCGCGCTCACGTTCGTCGGCGGCATCGGCGCGGCGCTCATGGGGCCCACGTGGCAGTCCATCGTGCCCGAGCTGGTGCCCCGCAGCGAGCTGAAGAGCGCCGTGGCGCTCAACTCGCTGGGCATCAACATCGCCCGCGCCATCGGCCCCGCGGCCGGCGGCCTGCTGCTGGCCAGCTTCGGCGCGGCGGCGGCCTATGGCCTGGACGTGCTGAGCTATGTCTTCGTGATCGCCGCGCTGCTGTGGTGGAAGCGCCCCAAGGCTGAATCGACGGGGCTGAACGAGCAATTCTTCGGCGCCTTCCGCGCCGGCCTGCGCTACGCCCGCGCCAGCCACGAACTGCATGTGGTGCTGCTGCGCGCGGCGGTGTTCTTTCTCTTCGCCAGCTCGGTCTGGGCGCTGTTGCCGCTGGTGGCGCGGCGCATGCTGGGCGGCACGGCGGGCTTTTACGGCGTGCTGCTGGGGGCCGTCGGCGCAGGCGCCATCCTGGGCGCGGTGCTGCTGCCCCGCCTGCGCAAGCGGCTCGACGCCGACGGGCTGGTGCTGCTGGCCTCGCTGCTCACTGCCGGCGTGATGGCCGTGCTCACCCTGGCGCCTCCGCGCGAGGCCGCCGTGGCGCTCATGCTGGTGCTGGGCCTGGGGTGGATCATCGCGCTCACCACGCTCAACGGCGTGGCCCAGGCCGTGCTGCCCAACTGGGTGCGTGGCCGCGGCCTGGCGATCTATCTCATGGTGTTCAACGGCGCCATGGCTGCCGGCAGCCTGGGCTGGGGCCTGGTGGCAGGGCAGGCGGGCCTGCCGCTCACGCTGCTGGTCGGGGCGGGCGGCCTGGTGCTGGCGGCCGTGCTCTTTCACCGCGTGAAGCTGCCCACCGGCGAAGCCGACCTGCAGCCCTCCAACCACTGGCCGGAGCCTTTGCTGGCCGAGCCCGTCGCGCACGATCGCGGCCCGGTCATGGTGCAGATCGAATACCAGATCCGCCAGCCCGACCTGCCCGCCTTCCTGCAGGCCATGCAGCATGTGGCGCGCGAACGCCGCCGCGACGGTGCCTACGCCTGGGGCGTGGCCGAGCACACGGCCGAGCCGGGCCGGGTGATCGAGTGGTTCCTGGTCGAATCGTGGGCCGAGCACCTGCGTCAGCACGGCCGTGTTTCCAAAGCCGATGCCGATCTGCAGGCCGAGGCGCTGCGCTATCACGTGGGCCCGGGCCGTCCCGTGGTGCACCACTACCTGGCGCTGGATGCGCAGAGCGTCGCCGCATCGCCCTCTGCCGCAGGGTGAGCCCGACAGCGCTCAACTGGGCTCAACTGGGCTCAGCGCAACGCGGCCCCTGCAGTCGTCTCGACTGCAGGGGCCGCGTTGCTGAGGCGGTGGCAATCCTTTTGGGCGAGCCGCCTTTGAATGAAAAAGGGCTCCAGCGCAATATTCACCAGGGAGCATTGCTATATAAGTAATAGCAATGCCGGTGCGCTGATCCCTGGCGGCTCCGCAAGCCGTTAAGCCATCTGCACCTCGATGCGCCGCGGCTGTGCGTGCTGCGCCTTCGGAATGCGCAGCTTCAGCACCCCGTTCGCCAGCTCGGCCGACACCCGTTCGGTGTCCAGTTCCTTGCTCAGGGTGAACACCCGGCGGAACCGGCCCAGACCCACTTCCGTATGGCTGGAGGTCAGGCCCTCGGGCACGGCTAGGTCGGATTCGGCCTCGATCGTCAGCGTCTCCGACTCGACCTGCAGGTTGAGCTTGTCGCGGCTCACGCCCGGCAGGTCCGCATAGAGCGTGATGCCGCCCGAGTCCTCGATCACATCGACCGGCGGCGTGAGCGCGGCGTCGGCATAGCGCGAGCGGTCCTGCGCCGCGGAGCCGTTGCGGCGGGTGGTATCGGGCTGGGTACTGCCAGCAGGGTTGCTGCTATTGGTGTTGTTGTTCGAAGTCTGGATATCGTTGCGCATGGCTGTCTCTCCTGTCTTCTTCGGAAACCTCCGGGTTACTGGATCGTGATGCGTCGCGGCTGTGCCGAGGCCCGGCGCTGCACGGTGATGCGCAGCACGCCGTCCCGCAACTGGGCGTTGACGGCGTCCGGATCGGCATCGTCGGGCAGCGTGATCACGCGGCGGAACTTGCCATCGAAGCGCTCGTTGATGTGCGCCGTGGCCTTGGCATCGGCCTCGCCGACAGCGCTCTTGCGCTCGCCGGCAATGCTCAGCAGGCCGCGCTCCAGGTGCACTTCCAGCGTGGCCGGATCGACGCCGGGGGCGAACGCATAGACCTCGATGGACTGGGGCGTCCCGCCGACGTTCAGGGCAGGAAACCCGTTGCGGGCGAAACCGCGAATGGTGGGCGACAGATCGAAGGCCTGCTGCATCTCGCGCTGCAGGCGATCCATCTCGGCGAACATGTCGCGCGGAAACAGGGATCGGTACATGGCGAAACCTCCATGGATGACGTGTCGTTGATGAAAAAAACGGAACGCCGGCGAAGCTCCGGCGCTTCCGGTTCATGAACTAGCAGCGGGCTTCGGGTTTTCAAGAGGGGGGTGGCGGAGAAAATCTGAAGACATATCGGTCACCCTTGTCCCGCTGTTGACGCAAGGCATTGGTACCTGCTGGGGCTCCAGATCCTCATGCCGAGACCGAGTGGGTTGGCTCCATATTGACGTTTACCAACCTTTGGTGGATCAATGGGTGGTGTATGACAACGCGGGCGAAGAGCCCGTCTTGACCGATTGGAGCGACAAAGCATGACCACTTCCCCACCGATGAACCCAGCGGATTCCGCTCGGACCCCTTTGCCTGCCGATGTGGACCCCGGTCTTCGGGGCTCCTGGATGGCTATCCGCCGCGCGGCGCAGCGGGCACGGCTGGTCGCGCAGCAGACAGACACCGATCTGGTCGTCATGCGGGCGGGTCAGGTTGTACGCGTCGCCCCATCCAAAAAAAACGGCCCATGAGTCTTCGTGGGCCGGGGCTGAACAGATCGCACGCGCTTCTGTCGTTGCCTTAAATCTCAGGCACAGCGCTGGCTGCCGTTGCCTGCGCAGGCAGTGCCGCCACTTCCACCACGCAGTCATAGAACGTTGGCGCACCGCCGATGTCGGTCAGCGCCTGGCTGGTCAGCTCGTTCACGTTGGTGCCGTTGACGCCGAACTTGCGCCACCAGATGCCCAGGCCGTTGACCACGCCGGGGCGGGCGCGGTCGTTCACGGCGGCGTGGCATTCGTAGCTGCCGCGGTCGTTGAACACGCGCACCAGGCTGCCGTCGGCGATGCCACGCGGGGTGGCGTCGTCGGGGTGGATCTCCAGCACGGGTTGCGTTTCGATGTTGCGCAGGCTCTGCACATTTACGAAGGTGGAGTTGAGGAAGTTGCGCGCGGGCGGCGAGATCATGGCCAGCGGGTAGCGGCCGCCGGGCTGCGGCAGTTCGTGGTTGGGCACGTGCTCGGGCACGGGCGCGAGCCCTTGCGCCGCCAGGCGTTCGCTGTAGAACTCACACTTGCCCGACGGCGTGTGAAAGCCGCCTTCGGCAAACGGTGCGTCGGGCAGGGGCAGGGGGGCGAAGCCGATTTCCAACAGCTGGGCGAAGTCGATCCGGTCGCCGAAGGCCTGCCGGCACAGGGCTTCGTCGCTGTCGGCAAAGCAGGCATCGGAGTAGCCCATGTGCGCGGCCAGGTCGCGAAAGATGCGCGTGTTGGAGCGCGCTTCGCCCATCGGTTCGATGGCTGGGCGATTGAGCAGCACGTCGGTGTGGCCGTAGGACAGGTGCACGTCCCAGTGTTCTAGCTGGGTGGTGGCGGGCAGCAGGTAGTCGGCGTAGTCGGCCGTGTCGGTGCGAAAGTGCTCTAGCACCACGGTGAAAAGATCATCGCGCGCGAAGCCCTTGGCCACTTGCGCGGAGTCGGGCGCCACGGCCACCGGGTTGCTGTTGTAGACCACGAGCGCTTCTATCTTCGGGCCGAAAGCGGCCGAGGATTCACGCAGCAGGTCGTCGCCGATGGTCACCATGTTGATGGTGCGCGGCGCCGGGCCGGTGTGCAGGTCGGGGCGCTGCAGCACGGCGCGCTGCACGGGGTAATGGCCGGAGCTGGACAGCAGCAACCCGCCCGCGCGGTGGCGCCATGCGCCGGTGAGCGCGGGCAGGCACGCCACGGCGCGCGTGGCGTTGCCGCCGCCGCGCACGCGCTGCATGCCGTAGTTCAGCCGGATGGCGGCAGGCCGCGTGGTGCCGTACTCGCGCGCCAGCTGGCGGATCTGCTCCACGGGCAGGCCGCACACCTCGGCCGCGCGCTCGGGCGGCCACTGCAGGGCGCTTTCGCGCAGCGAGTCCCAGCCCACGGTGTATTGCGCGATGTAGTCGTGGTCGAGCCAGTCGTGCGCGATCAGCTCGTGCATGAGCGCCAGGGCCAGCGCCGCATCGGTGCCGGGGCGCAGCTGCAGGTGCTCGTGGCACTTTTCAGCGGTCTCGGTCTTGCGCGGGTCGATGCACACCAGCCGGGCGCCGTCGCGCTTGGCCTGCTGCGCATAGCGCCAGAAGTGCAGGTTGCTGCCGATGGAGTTGCTGCCCCAGATGATGATGAGGCGCGACTCGGTGAAGAACTCCACCTTCATGCCCAGCTTGCCGCCCAGCGTGTAGTTGAGGCCCTCGCCGCCGGCCGTGGAGCAGATCGTGCGGCCCAGGTGCGATGCGCCCAGGCGGTTGAAAAAGCGCCGGTCCATGCTTTCGCCCTGCACCAGCCCCATGGTTCCCGCGTAGCTGTAGGGAAGGATGGCCTGCGGATCCCGTGCCGCGATACCGCCCAGGCGCGCAGCGATGTCGGCCAGCGCTTCATCCCAGCCCACGGGCACGAACTGCGCCCCTGGGCCCTTGGGTCCGACCCGCTTGAGCGGCTGGAGCAGGCGCTCAGGGTGGTTGGTGCGTTCGGCGTAGCGCGACACCTTGGCGCACAGCACGCCGCCGGTGTGTCCATGCGCGGGATTGCCCTGCACCCGCGTGGCGACGCCCTTGTCCACGGTGGTCAGCAGGGCGCAGGTGTCCGGGCAATCGTGGGGACAAGCCCCCCGAACTTGCTGGATCGGCTCGGAATGGGGGATGTTTTCAGTCGTGGACATAGGGTTTCTACTAACTTACACTCGCCGCAGCCGCGATGGCGGGGGTGGTAATCCCGCGAGACATCGACGTTTTTGGATCGAAGAGGGGATTTCACCATGAAGCAACTTGCGTTGGGGCGCCGACGTTTTTCCATCGGGCTGGGTGCTGTAGCGCTCGGCGGTTTCGGGCTGGCGCGCGCGCAGGCAGACACTCCCCTGGTTCTGGGCCAATCCGCACCGTTCAGCGGGCCCTCCGCGCAACTCGGGGTGCAATTCCACCAGGGTGCGCAGCTGTATTTCGAGCAATGGAATGCCCAGGCCGGCTCGGGCCGGCGCACCGTGGAACTGCGCACGCTGGACGATGGCTACGAGCCCGACCGTTGCGCCGCCAACACACGCAAGTTCATCGCCGACGATGTGTTCGCGCTTTTCGGCTACGTGGGCACGCCCACCAGCCTGGCGGCGCTGCCGCTGCTGACGCAGGCGAAAGTGCCGTTCTTCGCTCCGTTCACGGGTGCCGAGGCGCTGCGCCAGCCCGTGAACAAGCTGGTGTTCCATGTGCGGGCCTCGTACAACGACGAGACGGCCGCCATCGTGAACAAGCTCACACATCTGGGGTTGAGCAGGATCGGCGTGTTCTACCAAAACGATGCCTTCGGCAAGGCGGGCCTGGAAGGCACCGTGCTGGCCCTGGGCACCCACAAGCTTGCGCCGGTGGCCCAGGCCACGGTGGAACGCAATTCGGTGGATGTAGACGCCGCCGTGCGCACGCTGATCGCGGCCAAGCCCGAAGCAATCGTGCAGGTCGGCACGTATGCCGCCAGTGCCGCCTTCGTGCGCGCCGCGCGCAAGGCCGGCTACGGCGGCACGTTCTACAACCTGTCGTTCGTGGGAACGCAGGCGCTCATGGACGAGCTGAAGGCCGATGGCGCGGGCGTGGTGGTGTCGCAGGTGATGCCTTCGCCCTACCAGTCCGCACGCCCGCTCACGCGGGAGTTCCAGGAAGCCATCAAGAAGAGCGGCAACAAGGTGCAGGCCAACTATTCCAGCCTGGAAGGCTACGTGGCCGCGCGCGTGTTCGCCGAGGGGCTGCGCCAGGCCGGAGCCCGGCCCACTCGCGAATCGCTGGTGTCGGCATTGGAGGGCCTTGGCTCGCACCAGATCTCGGGTTTCCAGGTGGCGTTCGGCCCCGGCAACCATGCCGCTTCGCGGTTCGTGGAAATGTCGATGTTGACCGGCGACGGCCGCGTGCGCGTCTGACCCGGCGCGCTGCTGCTGCTTAAAGTTGGCGCGTCGCCGCCAGCCCCTGCATGAAGGCTTCGCAGCGGGCCAGCTGGTCCAGCGAGACATATTCATCCGGCTGGTGCGCCTGCTGGATGCTGCCCGGCCCGCACACGACGGTGGGAATGCCGGCGTTCTTGAACAGCCCTGCTTCGGTACCGAAGGCCACCAGCGTGGTGCCCTGCTCGCCGGCCAGGCGCTGCGCCAGCCGCGTGACGGGGTCGTCCCGATTGCCGAGAAAGCTCGGGATTTCGCAGATCGTCTCGAACGTGATGCCGGTGTTCGGCGCGACCTTCTGCATGGCGGGTTCGAGCGACTTGGCATAGTCGCGCACCTCGGCCTGCATGCGCGCGGCGTCGGCCGTGGGCAGGTCGCGGAATTCGTAGCGGAACTCGGCGTCGCGCGGCACCACGTTGTCGGCGATGCCGCCGTGGAACTGGCCCACGCTCGCGGTCGAAAACGGCACGTCGAAGCCTTCGAAGCGGGGCTCGTCCCGCTCGAAGCCCTCGGCCATGTCGCGCACGCGACCCACCACGCGGGCCGCCATCTCGATGGCGTTCACCGAATGCGGTGTGAGCGAGGAGTGCGCCTCCTTGCCGCGGACGCAGCACTTGTAGCGGTACACGCCCTTGTGCGCGATGGCGGGCACCATGCTGGTGGGTTCGCCAACGATGCAGGCCAGCGGGCGGATGCCGGCGTCCTTCATGTCGGCGATGAGTTCTTTCACGCCGAAGCAGCCCACCTCTTCGTCATAGCTGAAGGCATAGTGAATGGCGAAGGGGGCATCGCTATTGAGGAAGGCTTCGGCGTGGGCCAGCGCGATGGCGATGAACGCCTTCATGTCGGCGCTGCCCCGCCCGTACAGGCGCCCGTCCTGCACGGTGGCGCCCAGCGGATCGAAGGTCCAGTCCTGCCCGTCCCACGGCACGGTGTCGGTGTGGCCCGACAGGATGACGCCGGCAGGCTTGCCTTCGCCCAGCGTCGCGAACAGGTTGGCCTTGGTCTTGCTTGCGTTGTGGGTCACCCGGCACTTCACCCCGAGGCGGACCAGCTCCTGCTGGACGAAGTCGATCAGCGCCAGGTTGGGTTTGTGGCTGACCGTGTTCATGCGGACCAGGGTTTGGGCGAGCGAGAGGGCGTGGTCGGAGATCATGGGTGGAGTTTCCAATCCCGGTTGTCGGGCTTTGTGCACCGGGGCTAGACTGTGAGATCGCAAGGAACAGACAGACATTATGAAACTCATCGATTCCATCGTGACCGAAGCGGCCTCGATCGCCTCCGTGCGCCGCGACATCCATGCCCATCCCGAGCTGTGCTTCGAGGAAGTGCGCACCGCTGACGTGGTGGCCGGCAAACTCACCGAATGGGGCATCCCCATCCACCGCGGCCTGGGCAAGACCGGCGTGGTCGGCATCGTGCACGGGCGCGACGGCGGAGCCTCTGGCCGTGCCATCGGGCTGCGCGCCGACATCGACGCGCTGCCGATCACCGAGTTCAACACCTTCGCGCATGCCAGCACGCACCCCGGCAAGATGCACGCCTGCGGCCATGACGGCCACACGGCCATGCTGCTGGCCGCGGCCCAGCACTTCGCCAAGCACCGCGACTTCGACGGTACCGTGTACCTGATCTTCCAGCCGGCCGAAGAAGGCGGCGGCGGTGCCCGCGTGATGATCGAGGACGGCCTCTTCGAGCAGTTCCCCATGCAGGCCGTGTTCGGCATGCACAACTGGCCCGGCATGAAGGCCGGTCAGTTCGCCGTGAGCCCCGGCCCGGTGATGGCCTCCAGCAACGAGTTCAAGATCGTCATTCGCGGCAAGGGCAGCCACGCCGCCATGCCGCACATGGGCACCGATCCCGTGCCGGTGGCGTGCCTGATGGTGCAGGCCTTCCAGAACATCATCAGCCGCAACAAGAAGCCGGTGGACGCAGGCGTGATCTCGGTCACCATGATCCACACCGGCGAGGCCACCAACGTCGTGCCCGACAGCTGCGAGCTGCAGGGCACGGTGCGCACCTTCAGCATCGAAGTGCTCGACATGATCGAGCGCCGCATGCGGCAGGTGGCCGAGCACACTTGCGCCGCGCATGAGGCCACGTGCGAGTTCGAGTTCGTGCGCAACTACCCACCCACCGTCAATTCGCCGGACGAAGCCGAGTTCGCGCGCAAGGTCATGGCCGGCATCGTGGGCGAGGCCAACGTGGTGCGGCAGGAGCCCACGATGGGCGCCGAAGATTTCGCCTTCATGCTGCAGGCCAAGCCGGGCGCCTACTGCTTCATCGCCAACGGCGACGGCGACCACCGCGCCATGGGCCACGGCGGCGGGCCCTGCACGCTGCACAACCCGAGCTATGACTTCAACGACGACCTGATTCCGCTCGGCGCGACCTACTGGGTGCAGCTGGCGCAGACCTGGCTGTCGCGGCCGGCGGGCTGATCCGGCAGGCCGATTTTTCTGGCGATGCACGCCTGCAGCGCTTTGGCGCGCAGGCCGTGAGTTTCTTTCCCGCATCCGGTGCCTGGCGCACCCCTTGGCCCTGCCGGCGACGGCGGGGCGTTTTCGCTTTCCTTTTTGCCTCCAGCCCATCGGCCCCCCTCTCGAACGGAGATCTTCATGATCGATATCGTCCCGGCGTTTTCCCCCAGCTATGCGCGCGCCCGCACCCAGTTTCTGGAGGCCGCAGCGCAGGCCGGGCTGCTGGTGGAGTCGCACACGCATCCCCTCAAGGGGCGGGACGGAGAGACGCTCGCGATGGACGTGGTGCGTGATGGCCCTGCCAACGCAAAGCACCTGCTGTTGCTGACCAGTGCCTGCCATGGCGTGGAAGGCTACTGCGGCAGCGGCGTGCAGGTCTACGCGCTGCATGACGCGGCGTGGCGAGCCAAGGCGCGCGAGCAGGGCGTGGCGGTGCTGTACGTGCACGGGCTCAACCCGTATGGCTTCTCGCACATCCGCCGGGCCACGCACGAAAACGTCGACCTGAACCGCAACTTCCATGATTTCACCCGACCCCTGCCGGTGAACGAGGCCTACCGCGAAATCCAGCCGCTGCTCCTGCCCGACCAGTGGCCGCCCACCGCCGACAACCGCGAGGCCGTGCAGCGCTTCATCGAAACCCGCGGCGAAGCTGCCTGGCAGGCTGCCATCACCCGGGGCCAGCATGAATTTCCGGGCGGCCTGTTCTTCGGCGGCACGGCGCCCACCTGGAGCAACCGCACGCTGCGCCAAGTACTGCGCGAGCAAGGCGAGCACGCGCAGCGCATCGCCTGGATCGACCTGCACACGGGCCTGGGGCCTAGCGGCCATGGCGAGCGCATCTATGCCGGGCGGGACGATGCGGCCTCGGTGCAGCGCGCGCGCGACTGGTGGGCGGGTGGCGGCGCGACGCCGGTCACGTCGATCTACGATGGTTCGTCGACCTCCGCTTTTCTCACAGGCCTGATGTGGAACAGCGTGTACGAAGAATGCCCGCAGGCCGAGATCACCGGCATTGCGATGGAATACGGCACCGTGCCCGTGCTGCAGGTCATGCAGGCCCTGCGCGCCGAGCACTGGCTCAACCTGCACCCCGAGGCGCCCGCTGAACTGGCGGCCCAGATCCGCACGCAGATGCTGGCCGCGTTCTACACCGATACCGACGCCTGGAAGGGCCAGGTGGTGAGCCAGGCGCGGCAGTCGATGTTCCAGGCCGTGGACGGCCTCTCCAGCACGGCCTGAACCGTCCACGCACCTTCTGGCCCGGTCCGTGACAACCCGGGCTGGCATTTTTCGCCAATAACGCGAACAATGGTTCCCAGAGCGCCAATCCACAGCGCCATGCAGGGCCTGCTGTCCGGCGGACCCGTTGAAAAACCAATGCAGAGGGGATCGCTATGGAGGTTGTACAAGGACGGGGTGCGCTTGCACGCCGGCTGATGCTCATCAACGGGAGCATCTTGGTACTGCTCGTTGCGCTGGCGGTGGCGATCTGGACCATGATGGGGCAGCTCAGCACCGATGCGGAGGCGGTGCGATCCAGCAACGTGTCGCAACTGCAGCGGATCGCAGCCCTCGAACTGAACGTGACGCGGGTGTCGCTGCAACTGCGGCATTCGATTCTGGCCCGCTCCCCCGAAGAGCTGCGCGCCACGCTGGCAGACATCTCGGAAAAGCGCGTCCTGCTGCAAAAGACCCTCGACGAACTCGGCATCAGCATGACCTCCGATGAGGGGCGCAAGGCCTATGCACCCTTGCCCGCGCTCATGGCGGCCTTCTGGACCGTGGGCGAACAGAACCTCGCGCTGATCCAGGCGGGGCGCAAGGAAGAAGCCTTCGCGTTTCTGGTGGACCAGACCATTCCTGCCCGCAATCGCCTGCTGGCGCCCCTCGGCCAGGAAAAGGACCGACAGGGTGATCGGCTCTCTTTTCGCATCAATGAAGTGAAGGAATACGCCACCACCGCCCGAGACGTCGCCGTGCTGGCCGTGCTGATCGTGGTGGGCTGCCTGGCTGGCTTGAGCTTTTATCTGCGGTCGGTGGTCCGGCAGCTCGGCGCCGATCCGTCCGAACTCAAGCGGGTTGCGGACGCCGTGGCGGGGGGCGATCTCGCGTCCCACATTCCGGTGCGAGCGGGCGATACGAGCAGCATCATGGCCGCCATGGCCAGCATGAGTGATCGGCTGGCCGCCGTCGTCCAGACCGTGCGAACCAGCGCGGAGAGCGTGTCCGACGCCAGCAGCGAGATCGATGCGGGCAATCACGACCTGTCCGCACGCACCGAGCGCCAAGCCTCGGCGCTGCAGCAGACGGCTGCGTCGACCGAGCAACTCGGCTCCACGGTGCGCCAAAACGCCGACAGTGCACGCATGGCCAACGAACTCGCGCAAACGGCATCGTCCGTGGCCGAACAAGGCGGCGCAGTCGTGGCCGAGGTGGTCGACACCATGCGCGGCATTCAGGACAGCAGCAGCAAGATCGGCGAGATCATCGGCGTGATCGACGGCATTGCCTTTCAGACCAACATCCTGGCGCTGAATGCCGCGGTGGAAGCGGCCCGCGCGGGCGAGCAAGGCCGGGGCTTCGCCGTGGTCGCCAGCGAGGTGCGCAGCTTGGCGCAGCGCAGCGCAGACGCCGCCAAGGAAATCAAGGGCCTCATCACTGCCAGCGTGGACCGCGTGGAACGCGGCAGTGCATTGGTGGACAAGGCCGGCCACACCATGGCCGAAGTGGTGGCATCGATTCGCCGCGCCACCGACCTGATGGGCGAGATCAGCGCCGCCAGCGCCGAGCAAAGCAGCGGCGTCGATCAGATCAGCGAAGCCATCACGCATGTGGACCAGTCCACGCAACAGAACGCTGCCCTGGTCGAAGAAATGGCCGCCGCCGCCAGCAGCCTGAGCGCCCAGGCCAACGAAATGGTGCGTGCCACTGCAGTGTTTCACCTGAAGGATGACGGCATGTTGCACGCAGGGCGGGCTGCGGCCCTGGACCGCCCCAAGCCAGTGTCAGCACCACCTGCGCCACGCTTCGCCTCCTCGTCGCCAGCCAAGCCGGCCGTGGCGGCAAAGCGGGTGGGAATGGGCTCGGTGCCAAAAGCCACGGCCGTGCCTGCGTCCGCCGCATCCTCGTCATCGCATCAGGCCGAGAAGGCCAAGCCTGCTCCGCAAGGCAAGCCCGCGGTGGCAGCGGCCCAGCCAGCGCAGCAGCCTGCCCGCAAGTCCGGTGCGGATGACGACTGGGAAACGTTTTGAACGCTCACGGAGATTCTTGCGCGAGGCTTAAAAGGAGACGGCGCACTATTGCGCCACCCCGCCCGTTTACCAATACCAGCCGCTTGAACCGTGCAGGCGACGCCACGGCACGGCCTACGCGTGAGGCCCTAAGATGGCAGATCGACCATCAACGGAGACCCTTTCCATGTCCGATCTGAACACGGCCTTCGAAGCCGCCGTCGCCCAGTCCAAGAACCTCAGCGAGCGCCCCGACAACCCGACGCTGCTCAAGATCTACGCGCTGTACAAGCAGGCCACGGCCGGTGACAACGCCGAGAAAAAGCCCAGCTTTTCCGATGTGGTCGGCCGTGCCAAGTGGGATGCCTGGGAAAAGGTCAAGGGCACGCAGGCGGACGCGGCCAAGCAGCAGTACATCGATCTCATCGAATCGCTGAGCTGATCGGCTCCACACGGGCCAGTGCACCCGGCGGCCTGCGGTTTCTGATCGCTGGTTTTTTCCGCATTCCTCTTCGAGGTGCTGTGCACCCGCACCGCTGTGCGCAGCGATGCCCAAGGCCATCGTCGGGCCAATACCCCTGCGGCCATGCCGCAGGCGGCTCTGAAAGACTCAGGCTGCCGTGGGTGACGGGCGGCTCAGCAGCTTGTCGAACTGCGCATCGATCTCGGCGGCGATGCGGTCCTTGAAGGCGCCGAACAGAAAGCCCAGTTCCGCCTGCAGTTCGAACCGGTCGGCATGAACCTGCAGTGTGCCTTCGATGCCGGGGCGCTGAAAGCGCAGCGTGTCTTGGGCCGCGCCCTCTTCGTAGGCGCATTCCATTTCGAATTTGGCCTGGGCTTTCTGGGCCCACAGGCCGGCGATCTTGCGGGCTTCTGGCAGGCCCAGCTGGTGGGGACGTTGGATGTGGATGTCAGGCAATGGGTTTCTCCGGAGTCTTGGCGGGCAGCAGGGCGCGCATGGCGGCCTGGCGTTGCTCTGGCGGCTGCGCCGCGAGGTGTTTGACCGCATCATAAAAGCGCGGCCAGTCACGGCCTTCGCGCTGGAACAGGGCTTCGAAGGCCGGCACCCATTCGTCATAGGCTGCCTGCGCGCCGAAAGCGGCATTGTTGGCCTCGGCCACCCAGCGGTCGTAGCCGGCGAGTTGCGCGGGCGTTGCGCCGTCTTCGGCGATCCAGCGGGCGCGCAGCGCGGCGTAATCGGCACGAAACGCCTGCATGGCGTCTTTTTTCAGGGCTTCGACCTGCGCATCTGGCGGGGCGGACGCCGTGCCTTCGGGCGCATCGGACCCATGCGCGGCATAGAGGGCCGCCAGTCGTTCACGGGCGGCCCGCGTGAGCGCCCGGAACGCGTTGCGGCGGCCGTCGCCGCGCGCGTAGTCTGCGCGGGCCTGCGGCGTGGCGCGCTCGGCCAGCCAGCGCTCCACCCCCAGGCGCTCGACGGCGGTGGCGAACGACTCGTTGAACAGAGTGTCTCCGTTGGCATACACCACCTGGTGCGCCAGCTCATGGAACAGCAGCCGCACGAATTCGCCTTCGGGCCAGCCGATGAAGGTGTTGAGCAGCGGGTCGCCGCCCGCCCAGTTCATGTAGCCGAGCGTGGAGTAGGCGGGCACGCCGTAAACGCCCACCTCCAGCCCTTCGGCCGCCAGTCGGGCGGCTTCGGCCCGGGCATCGGCCTCGTTGAAATAGCCGCGGTAGCCGATGCACCCCGTGATCGGAAAGCACCAGCGGTGCAGCGTGAGCGAGTAGGGCTTCGCGGCGACCACGTTCCACACGGCCGCGCGGCGGCCCAGGTCGGCATAGCGGCGGTAGCTGGCGTTGTCGGGCAGGGACAGCTCGGTCACGGCGAAGCGGCGGGCTTCCTGCGCCAGCGCGAGGCGGTCGCGCAGGGCCTGCGAGGTATCGCCGCGCGCCAGCCACGCATCGATGGGCTCGGCCGCATGCATGAGCTGCAGGTGCCCGCGCACCGATTGCCAGTAGTAGGCCAGCGATTGCCCGGTGCTCGCGCAGCCGGAGAGCAGCAGCGAGCAGGCCAGCAGCAGGCGTTGTGGCAGCCGGGCAAGCGGCGTCGAAGAGGGAGTCAAAGGCATGCGGTCGCGGTTCGGCAGTGGGTTCCCCGAGGATAGCGAAGCCGCAGCAGCCCCTTGCGGTGATGGGCCGCGCATCGACGCGCCTGTTCATGGTCCGCAGTCGGCCCGGCAGCGGGCAGAATCCCGCCATGCCTGCCAAAGCCCCCGTTCCTGCGGCCCCCCAGCCCATTGCGGCGTCCGTCCCGGCGCCTGTCCCGGCACCGCTGCACGCCAGCACCGGCCTGTTCACCGACGAGGCCGGCTGCCCCCGCTGCCAGTGGTGCAGCGCGACGCCGCTGTACCGCCACTACCACGACCATGAATGGGGCTTTCCGGTGGCGGATGACCGGCGCCTGTTCGAAAAGCTGTGTCTGGAGGGCTTTCAGGCCGGCCTCAGCTGGCTCACCATCCTGAACAAACGCGAGGCATTCCGCGCGGGATTCGCCAACTTCGATGCCGAACGGGTCGCGCGGTTCGATGCGGCCGATGTGCAGCGCCTGCTGGCCGATGCCGGCATCGTGCGCCATCGCGGCAAGATCGAATCGGCCATTCACAACGCGCAGCGCGTGCTGGAGTTGCGGCGCGAATTCGGTTCGCTGGCGCATTACGTGTGGCGCTTCGCCCCGGCCGCTGCCGAGGGGCGGCCCGAGCACATCACGCGGGAGGCCGTGCGGGCCATGCCCACCACGGCGGCCTCGGTCGCGCTGTCGAAAGACCTGAAAAAGCGCGGCTTCAGCTTCGTCGGCCCCACCACCATGTATGCCTTCATGCAGGCCATGGGGCTGGTCAACGACCATTTCGAGGGCTGCAGCGCGCGCGGCCCGGCGCAGGCGGCGCGCGAGGCATTCACCGTGCCCGGGCCGGGCTGATCGCTCCGGGGACCGGGGCTACACCACCGTATCGGACCGGATCACGATGCGGTCGAAACCCAGGTGCTGCATGCATTCGCGCAGGATGAGCAGCGTCGCGGCGAAGGCCGTGCCCTCGGGCAGCCCTTCCTGCGCCGGTGGGCGGCCCAGGGACACGGCGGCCAGCCGCTGGAACGTGCGCTCCACGGCATCGAGCGGCAGGGCCATTTCGGGTTGGGCTTCGATGCCAGCGGCCAGGGCCACCTGCCGGATTCCCGAATCGGCCGTGTAGAGCGTGGTGCCGGGCGGCAGCACGGCATGCACGGGCATCACTGCGTCTTCCACCACCTGGATGGCATGCTCCAGTTCGCTCTCGGCCGGTGGATCGTGCCGGAAGCACGCGGCCGCCGTGGCGTAGTAGCCGACATCCAGCGTGCGCAGCACCCGGGCTTGCGGTTGCGTACCGCTGGCAATGGACGAGTGGCCCGCCCCGATGCGCAGTGCCGTGATCGGGCTTCCGGCCAGCGGGCCTGCTTGCAACGCCTGGTACAGGGTGCCGGCATCGTTCGGTGAAAGGTTGGAAGGCATGGTGCAGTCCCGGCGGGTTGGAAGGGATGAGCTGGATTGTGCCCGCCGCCATGTCTCACCGAAGTGGCACCCCCATGAAAAAAGCCCTCCGGAGAGGGCTTTGGCATCGCGCTGGGCGCGAAGGGGGCGTTTCAGCCGCCCTTCTTGGAGCGCTTGCCGGGGTTCTTCTTGCTGCGGGTGGCGACGCCACGCTCCAGGCTCACGCGCTGGCCGCGGCCAGGAGTGGCCAGGCTCACGCCGGGCAGTGGCTGGGGACGGGGGGTGCGCTTGCGGTCGGCTTCGGTAACGATCTTGTTGCCCATTTGGGAGGCTCCTGGAGAGAAAAGTGAAAAACACGCTATTAGGCCATAGTGCGGCCGCCCTTTGCCCCGGCCGGTGCCGGGGGCTTGCGAGGGCGGCTCGCGGGGCCTAGTCGGGCAGCACGGCGGTGGCTTCGATCTCGATGCGCGCGCGCTCTTCCATCAGCCCGGCGACCTGCACGCACGCCATGGCCGGAAAGTGCTTGCCCAGCACCTCGCGGTAGGCCGCGCCCAGCTCTTTCAGGCGCGCGTTGTATTCCTCGCGGTCCACCACGTACCACGTCATGCGCACCAGGTGTTCGGGGCCGGCGCCACCGGCTTCGAGCACGGCGCGCACGTTCAGGAAGGTCTGGCGTGCCTGGGCGATGAAGTCGTCGCTCTCGAATTCCTGGCGGGCGTTCCAGCCGATCTGGCCGCCCACGAAAAGCAGCGTGCCGCGGGCGGCCACGCCGTTGGCGTAGCCCTTGGGGGGCGCCCAGTCGGGCGGTTGGAGTCGGGTGTGCAGGGTCATGGCTTGGTGGCGGATTCGGTGGGTGCGGTGGTGGCTGCTGCGGCCGCTGCCGCTGCGGCAGCGGCAGCGCTGTCGCGGGCCAGCGCGGCGGCCTGGCGCAGCTTGAAGCGCTGCAGCTTGCCGGTTTCGGTGCGCGGCAAAGCGGTGGCGAACTCCACGAGGCGCGGGTATTTGAACGGGGCGATGCTGGCCTTGACGTGGTCCTGCAGGGCCTTGGCCATGGCGTCGTCGCCGGTGTGGCCGGCGCGCAGCACGCAGATGGCCTTCACGACCATGCCGCGCTCTTCGTCGGGCACGCCGATCACGGCGCATTCGGCCACGGCGGGGTGGCGCAGCAGGGCGTCTTCCACCTCGGGGCCGCCCACGTTGTAGCCGGCCGTGATGATCATGTCGTCGTCGCGCGCCTGGTAGAAGAAGTAGCCGTCGGCGTCCTGCACGAAGGCATCGCCCGGGTGATTCCAGCCGTTCTTCACGTAGTTGGCCTGGCGCGCGTCGTCCAGGTAGCGGCAGCCCGTGGGCCCGATCACGGCGAGCTTGCCCACCGTGCCGCGCGGCAGTTCGCGCCCGCGCCCGTCCACCACCTTGGCCTGGTAGCCCGGCACCACGCGCCCGATGGCGCCGCGCCGCACGTCGCTGCCGGCCGATGAAATGAAGATGTGGAACATCTCGGTGGCGCCGATGCCGTCGGTCATCTCGATGCCGGTGGCGTCCTTCCACAACTGGCGCGTGGCGTCCGGCAGGGCCTCGCCCGCGCTCACGCAGGTGCGCAGCGCCGGCAGGCCCAGGGCCTTGGCGAAGGGCGCCATCTGCCGGTAGAACGTGGGCGCGGTGTAGCAGACGGTGGCGCCCACCTCGCGCATCAGCCGCACCATCACCTCGGGGGTGTAGGGCACGTCGGGAAAGTACACGCTTGCGCACGCGGCCATCGGAAAGAGCAGCAGCCCGCCCAGCCCGAAGGTGAAGGCCAGCGGCGGCGAGCCGACCACGATGTCCTCGGGCTTGGAGCGCAGCACGTGGTGCGGCCATGCCCCGCAGGCGGCGAGCACGTCGCGGTGGCTGTGCACGGGCGCTTTCGGGTGCCCCGTGGTGCCCGAGGTGAAGGCCATGAGCGCGATGTCGTCCGCCGCGGTGGGGCAGGCGGGCAGCGGTGCGCAGGCCGCTGCCCGCACCAGCAGGTCGTCGGTCGCCGGCGCGGTGTGAAAGGGCACGATGGTGCGCAGCACCGGGTGCTGGGCCTGCGCGGCCTGCAGTTCCTCCAGCAGGCGGCCGTCGCACAGCGCGGCAGCGGGCTGGGCGCGTTCGATCACGTCGGACAGCTCCCGCGCGCGCAGCAGCGGCATGGTGGCCACGGCGATCAAGCCGGCGTGCACCACGGCCAGCCACGCGAGCGACATCTCGGGCGTGTTGCCGCCGCGCAGCAGCACGCGGTTGCCGGGCATCAGGCCCAGGTCGTTCACCAGCACGCTGGCGATGCGCGCCACCTCGTCCTGCGCCTGGGCATAGGTCCAGGTGCGGGCGGGCGAGCGCAGCAGCGGGCGGCCGCTGTGGCCAGCCTGCGCGGCGCGCTCGAACAGCACCTGCACCAGGTTGGCCTGCGGCGGCACCTGCAGCGGGGGCAGGTCGTAGAGCAGCGTGGGCCACTGCTCGCGCGGCGGCAGGCGGCCGTGGACGAACGTGTCGGTCTGTGCGCTGGGGGTCATGGCCTGCTACTCCTGCAAGACGGCTTTGCCGATGATGAGTTGCTGTACTTCGGTGGCACCTTCGTAGATGCGCAGCGAGCGGATGTCGCGGTACAGCGCCTCGACCTTGGCGCCGACTTCCACGCCGCGCCCGCCGTGCATCTGCAGCGCCATGTCGATCACGCGCTGGGCGTTCTCGGTGGCGGTCATCTTGGCCATCGCAGCGGCGACGCTGCGATTCCGTGCCTCGGCGGCGACGCTGCGATTCCCGGCGTTTGCGGTGCCGGGCGCACCGCCTGCGGACAGCGATTCGTCACGCATCCAGGCGGCCCGGTACGTGAGCAGCGCCGCGCCATCGACCAGCGCCGCCATCTCGCCCAACCTGGCCTGCGTGAGCTGGAAGTCGCCCAGCGTCTGCCCGAACATGCGGCGCGTGCGCGCGTGGTGCACGGCCTCGGCGAGCGCGCGGCGCGCCATGCCCAGCGCGGCGCCGGCCACCGAAGCCCGAAAGATGTCCAGCGTGCGCATGGCCAGCTTGAAGCCGCCGTGCAGCTCGCCCAGCAGGGCATCGGCCGGCACGGTGCAGCCGTCGAACGCGAGCGTGGCCAGCGGGTGCGGTGCCATCACGTGGATGTGCTGCGAATCGTCCAGGCCGGGCGTGGGCGCATCGACGACGAAGGCGCTGATGCCGCGCGTTCCCCCGGCCGGATCGGTCTTGGCGAAGACGCAATAGAAGTCGGCGATGCCGCCGTTGCTGATCCAGGTCTTGGTGCCTTTCAGCGTGTAGCGGCCCAGGGCCTCGCCCGCCGTGTTGGAGTCGTTTTGGCCCCCTGCCGCCGCATTGCTTGCCTGTGTTGCTATGGTTTGCATAGCACCCACGTCGGAACCGGCTTCCGGCTCGCTGAGCGCGAAGGCGGCGATCTTCTCGCCGCGCGCCACGGCGGGCAGGTAGCGCGCCTGCTGGGCCGCGCTGCCGGCCAGCGTGATGGCGCCGCTGCCCAGGCCCTGCATGGCGAAGGCGAAGTCGGCCAGGGGCGAGTGGTAGGCCAGCGTTTCGCGCAGCAGTACCAGCGCGCGCGAATCCAATTCGCCGAGCGCGCCGCCGTGCGCGGCCGGCACGCAGTAGCGCAGCCAGCCGCCGTCGCCCAGGCGGCGCACCCACTCGCGGCAGGCGGCGCGGTCGTCCGTTTCGTCCACCGCCTGCGCGGCGGCCCAGGGGACGAGGCCATCGATCAGCGCGCGGTGCTCTTCGCCGAAGAACGGCAGCGCCAGGTGCGCCGTGGAGGGGGCGCTCGGTGCGGGGGGCGTGGCGATGTGCATGGTCTCAATCCCCTGCGAAGACGGGTTTCTGCTTGGCCGCGAACGCCTCGTAGGCGCGGCGGAAATCCTGCGTCTGCATGCAGATCGCCTGGGCCTGGGCCTCGGCCTCGATGGCCTGGTCGATCGTCATGCTCCACTCCTGGCCCAGCATCGTCTTGGTCATGCCGTGCGCGAACGTGGGGCCTTCGGCCAGCGTGCGGGCCAGGCCCTGCACCTGCGCCAGCAGATCGGCCGATTCGTGCAGGCCGTTGAAAAAGCCCCAGGCCAGCCCTTCCTGCGCGGTCATCGCGCGGCCGGTGAACAGCAGTTCGGACGCGCGGCCCTGGCCGATCATGCGCGGCAGCAGCGCGCAGGCGCCCATGTCGGCGCCGGCCAGTCCCACGCGGGTGAACAGGAACGCGGTGCGCGCGGCGGGCGTGCCGTAGCGCAGGTCGCAGGCCAGCGCCACCATGGCGCCCGCGCCGGCGCAGATGCCGTCGATGGCGCCCAGCACGGGCTGCGGGCAAGCGCGGATGGCCTTCACCAGGTCGCCCGTCATGCGCGTGAACTCCAGCAGCTCGGGCATGGACATGCCGGTGAGCGGGCCGATGATTTCGTGCACGTCGCCGCCCGAGCAGAAGTTGCCGCCCGCGCCGGTCACCACCACGGCCTTCACGTCAGTGGCGGTGCGCAACGCGCCGAAGAAGTCGCGCAGCTCGGCATAGCTTTGAAAGGTGAGCGGGTTCTTGCGCTCGGGCCGGTCCAGCGTGATGGTGCCCACGCCGCGGTCGAACTGCCACGCGAAATGCTGCGCCGTGTAGGGCGCCCGAGGTTCGAACTGCGGGCGCATGGGGTTGCCTGCGGAGATGTAGTGCTTCATGCAGTGGTTTCCTGGAGGGGTTGGGCGGGCTGCGCGTGCGCTTTCACTTTGCCGAGCAGCCGGTGCAGGGTGGCGATGTCGCGCTCGCCCAGCGGGCCGAACGCATCGACGATCCACTGCGCGTGCGCGTGGGCCATCGCGTCGAACTGTTCGCGCCCGTGGGGCGTGAGCCGCACGAGGAACACGCGGCGGTCGCCCGCCACGTCCACGCGCTCGACCAGGCCTTCGGCGACAAGCTGATCGGTGATGCCGGTGACGTTGCCGCTCGTGACCATCATGCGGCGCGAGAGGTCTTTCATCTTCAGGCCCTCGGGCGCGCGCTCCAGCTGCGCCATCAGGTCGAATCGCGGCAGCGTGGTGCCGAACTGGTCGCGCAGCCGGGTGCGCACCTGCTTTTCCACCAGTTGCGTGCAGGTGAGCAGGCGCAGCCACAGGCGCAGGGCCTCGGGGTGCTCGCTGGGCGCGGCGTCGTGCAGGCGGGCTTCGAGGTCCATTGCTCTCAGTCCGCCGCTTCGGTTGCTATTGTTTTGATAGCTATGCTCCCTAGTGGTGATTGCGCCAGGGCCTGTTTTTGCTTGGATGCCTCGCGCAGCATCTGGTCGCGGCCGGCCCAGTAGGGGCGCGGCCAGTGCACCTGGCGGCTGGCCGCCTCGCCCAGTTGGGCGGCGGCGTGCAGCGTCCAGGCGGGGTCGGCCAGGTGCGGGCGGGCGATGGCGCACAGGTCGGCGCGGCCGGCGGCGATGATGCTGTTGGCATGGTCGGCCTCGCTGATGGCGCCCACGGCCATGGTGGCGATCTCCACCTCGTTGCGGATGCGGTCGGCGAACGGCGTCTGATACATGCGGCCGTACACGGGCCGGGCCGCGCGCGTGGTCTGACCGGACGACACGTCGATCAGGTCGCAGCCTGCGGTCTTGAACCACCGCGCGATGGCCACCGCATCGTCGGGCGTGGTGCCGCCGGGCGCCCAGTCGTGGGCCGAAATGCGCACGCTCATGGGCCGGTCCGCCGGCCACGCGGCGCGCACGGCGGCGAACACTTCCAGCGGGTAGCGGCAGCGGTTTTCCAGGCTGCCGCCGTATTCGTCGGTGCGCTGGTTGGTGAGCGGGCTGATGAAGCTCGCCAGCAGGTAGCCGTGCGCGCAGTGCAGCTCCAGCCAGTCGAAGCCGCAGGCCGCGGCGCGTTCGGTGCTGTCCACGAAGGCGGCGGTGAGCGCGTCCATGTCGGCGCGCGTCAGGGCGGCGGGCGTCTGGTTCTGCGGGCCGTAGGGCAACGCGCTGGCAGCGCGCAGCGGCCAGTTGCCGTGCGGATCGTCGTCGGGCAGGGGCTCGTCCGTACCCTCCCAGCCCACGCGCGTGGAGCCCTTGGGGCCGCTGTGGCCGAGCTGCATGCCGATCTTCGCGCGGCTGCTGCCGTGCACGAAGTCGGCGATGCGCGCGAAGGCGGCTTGCTGGGCATCGTTCCACAGGCCCGTGCACGCGGGGGTGATGCGGCCGTCGGGCGTGGGGCTGGTCATTTCCACCATCACCAGCGCCGCGCCGCCGAGCGCGCGCGCGCCCAGGTGCACCAGGTGAAAGTCCTGCGGCACGCCATCGACCGCGCTGTAGGTGGCCATGGGCGAGACCACGATGCGGTTGTCCAGCGTGAGCCCGCGCAGCGTGAACGGCGTGAGCATGGGCGGCACGGCGCCGCCCCTGTTGCCCCTGGTGCCCTTGCCGCCCTTGCCAGCTTTGTTGCCGGCAGCGGCCGGTGTGCGGGGGGATTCGCCAGCGGCGCCGCCCACGGTGGGGCGCGCATCGGCCAGCCAGGCCTCGTAACCTTCCAGCCACGGCGCATCGCGCAGGCGCAGGTTTTCGTGGCTGATGCGCTGGCTGCGCGTGAGCAGCGAATACGCGAACTGTTCGAGCGGCAGGCGGCTGTAGCGCGCCACGTTCTCGAACCACTCGGTGGAGTTGCGCGCGGCGTTCTGGATCTTGAGCACCTCGACGCTGCGGCGCGCCTCGTAGTCGTGCAGCGCGTCATCCAGCGTTGCGCCAGTGGCCAGCGCCTGGGCCAGGTCGATGGCGTCTTCCAGCGCCAGCTTGGTGCCGCTGCCGATCGAGAAATGCGCCGTGTGCGCGGCGTCGCCCATCAGCACGATGGGCACGGCCTTGCCGGCGATGGTTTCGCGGTGCACCCAGGTGCGGCAGATCACGCGCGGAAAACGAATCCAGTTGGCCGATCCGCGCAGGTGCGTGGCGTTGCTGATCAGCGTGTGCCCGCCCAGGTACGGCGCGAAGAGCTTTTCGCAGAAGGCGATGGCCTCGGGCTGCTCCATGCGGTCCAGGCCATGGGCCTGCCACACGGCCTCGGGCGTCTCGACGATGAAGGTGGAGGTGTCGGCATCGAACTGGTAGGCATGGGCCTGGAACCAGCCGTGCTCGGTTTCTTCGAAGGCGAAGGTGAAAGCGTCGAACTTCTGGTGCGTGCCCAGCCACACGAAGCGGCACAGGCGCAGATCGATGTCGGGCTGGAAGACTTCGGCGTAGCGCGTGCGGATGCGGCTGTTCAGGCCGTCGCTGGCGATCACCAGATCGGCGCCGTAGCGGGCGGCCAGGGCCTGGTCGTCGGCCACGTCGGTCTCGAACTCCAGCTCCACGCCCAGTGCGAGGCAGCGCTCTTGCAGGATGTTCAGCAGCCGCTTGCGCCCGATGCCGCAAAAGCCGTGGCCGCTGGAGCGCACGCTGCGACCGCGCAAGAACACCTCCACGTCGTCCCAGTGGTTGAACGCATCGCCGATCTGCGCGGCAGTGTCGGGGTCTGCCGCCTGCAGGTTGGCCAGCGTCTGGTCCGACAGCACCACGCCCCACCCGAAGGTGTCGAACGGGCGGTTGCGCTCCACCACCACGATGCGGTGCGCCGGGTTCTGCCGTTTCATCAGCAGGGCGAAATAAAGGCCGGCGGGACCGCCACCGATGCACAGGATGTTCATGCGAGAACAGTTTAAGCTTAAACAAAATGCTGTCAACGGGGTTTTGCCGCCGTGTCAGACAACAGCCCATTGACGCTGCCAAAGACCGGCCGAAGAATCAAAACCATGAAATCGCTGCTGCACGCCCTGCAAGACCGGCTGGAGAGCCTGCCGGTGGATCTTTCGCTCGAGCTGCCCGGCGGACAGCGGCTGGGCCATGCGCAGGCGCCCGTGGCGCTGCAGTTTCGCGACAGCCGCTCGCTGGCGGCGCTGGTGGCGGGCGAGGTCGGCGACGTGGGCGCTGCCATCGTGGAAGGGCGCGTGCGCTTCGAGGGCCGCATGCGCGACCTGGTGGCGGCCGCCGCCGCGCTGCTGCATGGCGACCCGGCGCGCGAGCAGGCCGGTTGGTGGACGCGCATGATGGCCCGCGCCCGGTCGCGCGCTGTGCACACCATCGCGCGCGACGCGCAGCAGGTGCAGTTCCACTACGACCTCTCCGACGACTTCTACGCGCTGTGGCTCGACCCGCGCCGCGTGTATTCGTGTGCCTATTACCGTGAGCGCGGCATGGACCTGGCCCAGGCGCAGGAAGCCAAGCTCGACCACATCTGCCGCAAGCTGCGCCTTGCGCCCGGGCAGCGCTTTCTGGACATCGGCGCGGGCTGGGGCGGGCTGCTGCTGTGGGCGGCCGAGCATTACGGCGTGGACGCCACCGGCGTCACCCTGTCGCGCAACCAGCACGCGCATGTGTCGCGCCTGATCGCGGAGCGGGGCCTGGCGGGCCGCGTGCGCATGGAGCTGCGCGACTACCGCGAGCTGCCGCACCCCGAGGCCCAGCCGTTCGACCGCATTGCCTCCGTCGGCATGTTCGAGCACGTGGGCCGCGCGCACATGCCCGACTATTTCGCCACCGTGCGCCGTCTGCTGCGCCCGGGCGGCCTGCTGCTCAACCATGGCATCACCGCGGGTGGCGTGGACAACGCGCAACTGGGCGCGGGCCTGGGCGACTTCATCGAAAAGTACATCTTTCCGGGCGGCGAACTCCTGCACGTGAGCGCCGTGCTGCACGACCTGGCCGCCAGCGGCCTCGAAATGGTGGACACCGAAAACCTGCGGCCGCACTACGCGCGCACGCTGTGGGCCTGGTCCGATGCGCTGGAGTCGCGCCTGGACGAAGCGCTGCGCGTGCTCTCGGCCGGCGACGGCGCGGAGCAGGGCGAGCGGGCGCTGCGGGCGTACCGGCTCTACCTGGCGGGCAGCGCCATGGGTTTCGAGCGCGGCTGGATGGCGCTGCACCAGATGCTCGCGACACGCCCCGACGGCGATCTGGCCACCGGCGCCCTCACCGGCGCGCAGTCGGACTATCCTTTCACCCGCGGCTACATGTATGGCCGCACCGACCCGGCCGCCACTTGACTGCGGCCACCCTCTTACGGAAACCCTGACTGCCCATGCTCTACAAATTCAAATCCCGCGCCACGGCCGACGTCATCATGCTGGAGCCCAATGGCCGGCAGTTGCTGCAGATCATGGGCAAATCCACCGACCCGCACGGCATCGTCACCGTCGCGCAGATCCCGGCGGCGCTGCAGGCGCTGGAAGCGGCTATCGCAGCCGACGAAGCCAAGGGCCGGCCCGATGCGGCCGACGATGACGCGGCCGGCGATGACGATGCCGCGGGCGAGCGCCCCGACACCGTGCGCCTTCGCCAGCGCGCGGCCCCGATCATCGACATGCTCAAGCGCAGCGCGGCCGAA
>Ga0308157_10002388_pt1 | contig 31038 bp, 30 predicted proteins | sample PhyBR1_FD_201035 | JGI IMG/M metagenome (GOLD analysis project Ga0308157, IMG submission 201035) | Phyllosphere microbial communities from UC Gill Tract Community Farm, Albany, California, United States - DLSLB.R1 | ecosystem: Host-associated > Plants > Phyllosphere > Unclassified | place: USA...
GCTCAAACGGTGCAGATATGCAAATGGACAGCTTGAAGCGATCACTGCTGCCTTTGGGAGAGTATTCGAGATCTCGTTGAGCTATCCAGCAAGACATCTTGATCCCTCTATTGGCGCCTAACTCCGGAATTAAGCCGACCCGCGAAGCGGGTTCGGCTTGAATGAACTGTTAGGTGCCATGGCAGACATCACTGAGCGGAGATCCTCCACGGCACGTTGTCGAATCTTGGGGGACTTGATATGGCCAGGCAACCGACTAAGCCAGTGACTGTTGGGGCCGTGCCCGCCACCACGAATGGCGGATAGACGGCGCGATGTCGGGAGGGGCTTGCGACCAAGGACGTCTACACACTCCGCAAGCTGTGCCGCGGAAGAGAAGCGGAAGACAAAACCCTGTGACTCGACGCAAAGCACGGGATAGCCACTGCGACCCTCGGCTCTGGGGGCCGGCGGGCTGTATGACTCGGACGCGTGCCATGCGACGCCGTCAAGCTCCAAATGAACCCAGTAGGCCATAGGCTCGTTGCGCCAATCTTCGGTATGTTCGATCCAGTTGCGGGCAACCTTTCCCATGGCACCTAACGCCTGAATTAAGCCGACCCGCGAAGCGGGTTCCGCTTGAATGAACCGTTAGGTGCCACCCGCATGATAGCCATCAGCTTGTAATCTCCATCTTGGCTGACCCGTAGAGGCGAACTGAGCGCTCAAGAGATGGAGAGTACTCATGCTGTGGGTATGAGGACACGCTAATTACCCAATCTGAGCCAATGAACACAAGTTCGAGTGGGGCCAGCTTAGTAAGGAAGAGTAATGCCAACTGTTCATCACAGCTTGCAGTGAAGAATTCGAAGTCCGCTTTGTACTCCTCTACGCCAATTGCAGACGATCCGCCCTTGGAGCTGACGAATCGACCTATTTTTTTCAGCCACGTATCATAAGCATCAGTCTCTGGAAATAGTTCGATTCTCTCCATCGGGCCCTGCAAGATTTCCCGAAGAGTTTCAGCTTCCTGCTTTGTGACCGGAGTAATCATCGGACCCTCTTGTGGCACCTAACTCTGGAATTAAGCCGACCCGCGAAGCGGGCTCGGCTTGAATGAACTGTTAGGGCTCACTCACGGACCCCAATAGTCAAAATTGAACACCACGCCCTCCGGAATCACAAAGCGAATCTCGCCACCGTAGCAGGCTATCTTGTGCTCGCCAGGCTCGATTGGTTTGGGAGTGCCAACCGGAACTGTCCAGGCTTGTCCGTCAACTTTGATCGGGCAGCCATTGTGATCATCCGCGATGGACAGATAAGTCTTTCCGTCAGGGCTATTTGTCACGTGCCCGCGCAGATGACCGGCATCGCCACAAGCAGCAATGGTGGTAGTTAGCCCGGCCGTAAGAGTGCCCTTGAGAAGGGTGAGCAAGAGTCTTCGCATGTGAGCCCTAACACCTGAATTAAGCCGAGCCGCGAAGCGGCTTCGGCTTGAACGAATTGTTAGGCACCATTCAATGGTGTTTCCGACCAGATGGGCAAGTAGTGCATGCAGGTCCAGGAGCCAGAGAGCCAGCAAACTCGGACCGCAACATAGGTTCCTGGCCTGGAGCAAGTGCCAGCTACGGTGCACTGACCGCTGAACGTGACCGATTTGCTTGGGGCGAGTTTGGTGTTGTGAACCATGAGTGCCATTCCTTCCGGCGATGTCGGGAAAGGCTCAGGATCAGGCGACCGGACCGTGTGAAATGTCAGATAGGGATCGAGGTACAACATGGGGCGAGCGGTGTGGTTGCGCAGCTCTAAGACATACGCGCCGGTAGCGCGGTCATAAGAGCGGACTGACAGCGAGACTCCCTCAGTGGCTGGCGGGAAAGTTGCGCAGGCCGCCAACGTCATTACTACAGCCGTGGGCGCGAGAAATCTCGTCACGGTGCCTAACGCCTGAGTTAAGCCGACCCGCGAAGCGGGTTCGGCTTGAATGAATTGTTAGGGCGCATTGGTGATTGGTTCCGGCAAGCGCGTCAGGCAAATAGACCCAGGCCACTGCCCCAAATGTCCTTTGCTTTTCGTGGTGATGGTGCCCGTCAACTTAAGAAATTGGTTGCTCGGCGCATCCAAAGGGGCAAGGACCCAAAGCCCGGTCGAAAAATCATGTTGGTAAGGTTGACTCTCAGGAGCTGGGTAGACAGCGGAGTGCTCGAAGTATGAGTAGTAGTAGCCCTTAGTCTCGACCAATTGGCCCTCGAACGCTGATGGATCCCTTGCCAGTGCATCTAGGGAGACAGCGCGAGGCCGGCCGTGGCCATCCGGGCAAAACTCATAGACATCCGATACGTCGATGGTTTCTGCTCGGGCAATGGCGCGCTCCTGCACTGAAGGAGAGCAGGAGGCGGCACTAACCAGTCCTATGAGTGCCACGAGATTCTTCATGCGCCCTAACTCTGGAATTAAGCCGACCCGCGAAGCGGGTTCGGCTTGAATTAATGGTTAGGCCTCACTCCTCTGGGAAGGCCTACGAGATCTCAAACATCTTGCTGTGGTGCGATGAGTGCTCCGCCGTTGTAGATCAAATCCGCAGGCACCCGCCCGTCTACTGTCTTCTTGAGCTTTTCCGCATCAATTGGAACTCGCACCTCTGTACCGTCTGATCTGGCAAAGACAAGGAAGCAAGAGGCACCGTCTTGAAGCACCTCTCGAATCTCGATGCGATGAACTCCGTCGCGCTCAACCACTACAAGTGCTTCAGGGAGGGATTCTCTTGAAACTGTCATGTGAGGCCTAACTCCGGAATTAAGCCGACCCGCGAAGCGGGTTCGGCTTGAATGAACTGTTAGGCACGGCGTGTGGCCTCGCGCAAGTGTACAACTGCGAGCCAAAGAGCCCCAGCGCTGCCGCCCAGCCAGAACAGAACGCATGTCCAGAACATCTTTGGCGAGGAAGCACGAACGGCCTGGAACGCCTCTCTCTTGCTCGGGTACTCGACTACACCTTCAAGAATGCCGGTCAAGCCGAAGTAGAAAGAAACTCCGGCTATGGCCAAGATCATCAACGCAAGAACAATCTGAAAGGAGGGTCTCATCAGCCGTGCCTAACTCTGGAATTAAGCCGCGCCGCGAAGCGGCGTCGGCTTGAATGAATTGTTAGGTGGCAACATTTGGTGGTGCAATTGCCGCCAGAACACTCGTGCCACAACTTGTGCAACGGAACCCGCGTTTGCCAATGTTGTCGTAAGCGACCCCGTCTATGACCAGACGACAGAGGACGCAATGAAACGCCCCGCCAGACTTTTGGCCTGCTCCGGGAACATATCTAACTCCTTGCCCGTCAAACTCAACGACCCACCACTGGCGCTTGTGGTCGTACTGCGCAGTGCCGTGTCCCTCCAGGTCCTCAGTATCATCGGACTCATCGTAGGCCACGAGTGGCAAGCCAACCGAAAGGACAGTCCCTGCGTTTGACAGGTCTTGGATGCTACCGAAAGTGTCCAAGACGACAGCAGCACGCATGGGGTCAACAACACCGGCAACCAGGCCGTTGAAGTCCGCGTAGATCCGTAGTCGCGTAGAACTTTCCATTGCCACCTAACTCTGGAATTAAGCCGACTCGCGAAGCGAGTTCGGCTTGAATGAACTGTTAGGCGGCTGTGGCCACTGACGGAACCCTGGACCAATGCTGCCTTGCTTGTGCAACCCAGCGCGAACCGATCATGCCACAGCTCGCGGGATGGAGCTTGCCCGGGAAACCTTGCCGAGCGTTGCCGCCGAAGTGCGATGAATTGATTGCGGTAGAGCAGTGAAGCGTAAGGCGAAGCGGTGGCCTTGCCGATGCCAGGAATAGTTGGAACTGTTATCCGGAGCCGACCAGTGACTTGCCGATGTTGCTGCCGAAAGAAGAAGGGCCAGCCAACCCAGAACACCGCCGCCTAACGCCTGAATTAAGCCGAGTCGCGAAGCGGCTTCGGCTTGAATGAATTGTTAGGCACCATCAGCACCCACCTGAGCCCAGCATACCTCAAGTGCTGGCAAGTCCCCGGCCGGAAGCGGCCCGGAGCCGATCCGACGGAACTCGGCGCGAGCAACAAGTGGCGAAAGGTTTGGCTCAGTTGGCATCAGATCAAACAGGTCCTGAGTGTGATCAGACCCGTATACATCCAACATGCGTGATTTGAAGCTGTATGGCCGGCCACGAAAAGTAGCTAGACCCTCGCGAGGTCCGTCATACCAGTCGATTAACTCAGTGACTCTCTCGAACTCTGTCATGGCGCCTAACGACAGAATTAAGCCGACCCGCGGAGCGGGTTCGGCTTGAATGAACTGTTAGGCAGCGTGCCGACCGACTCTGAGCAGCGGTACCTAACAATCTTTTTTCCTGGGATGCTGGTGTTGTCTGTCAGCATGCGCCCATCCGGCGAAAGCTTGAACTTGGCCGCTGCAAGCCAAGTCTCGCCCTCTCCTGAGAGCTCCACAATCAAGGCGATCTCGTCACCGCGCATGACTACTGACCTGACTGGGCCACCGCTCTCCCAGTAGGAGATATGGCGCGGAGCTAGACGGAGCGCCAGATCGTCCGCATCAGAGCCGCAGGAAGCTGGGCTGCTGGCCCAAGCGCCCAGGAACCTTTCTGGTACGGCCACATCAGCGGCAGTAGAGGCCGGCGACGGGGCTAACAGTGCTATTGCGAGAATGATCGCCTGCACAACCTCTCCTTAGCGGCCTAACTCTGGAATTAAGCCGCGCCGCGAAGCGGCGTCGGCTTGAATGAACTGTTAGGCGGCTGTGGCCCTTATCGCTCCCCGGGCCAATGCTGCCTTGCTTGTGCAACCCAATACGAACCGATCATGCCACAGCTTGCGGGATGGAGCTTGCCCCAGAATCCTGGCCGAGCGCTACTGCCGAAGTGCGATGAAATGATTGCGGCAGAGTGGTGAGGAGTAAGACGAAGTGGCAGGCTTGCCGCTGCCAGGAACAGTTGGAACTGTTACCCGGAGCCGACCGGTGACTTGCCGATGTTGCTATCGAAAGAAGAAGGGCCAGCCAACCAAACGCACCGCCGCCTAACGCTTGGCATGAGCGTCGGACAGCAGCAGGCGAAGCCTGATGATGCACGTCCGCTCGATGGAAGGATTAGGCTGCATATTGCAGCACGCGCAACGCACGCTTCTTGAGGGCGGCACTCTGAGGGCGCCACATTTGCAACGCTCTAGTGTGAAGAAGGTACAAATCCGGCGAAGTCTGGGCGAATACTTCAGTCCGAAGTCGATTAGCCAGACGAAGGACTGGGTAGCGACGCAGGATTGAGTGATACCAATACTCAATTTCACCGTAATTCTGAAGGTGAAAGCAGTGCTGCGCAAGAAGCTCGTCAAAGACTTCGCGCTCGTAGACGGCACGTCGTAGCACGCGGATCCCCAGCGCTCTCGCAACCGGGCGACTTGAGGAGAGTGCAACTGCCAAGAGCTGAATCTTCTCGCTTCTCGTAGCGGCTCGAACGGAAGACGCAAGGCGATTCTCAAGCGCGCTGCCTATCGGGAACGCCTCAAGTTCCAGCTTTAAATTCGGCGGAGTTAGTTGAACGGTACTCATGCGGCCTAACTCTTAATAGGCCGCCCAACAGCGGCGTATAAAATTATGCAATTTTCCACGTCACTTTTCGCTCTTCAAAAAATCCATGGAAATCATAAAGATGGATTGTAGCGTTGAACGCCGTGGCATCGCCTTTCGCGAAATAGGCTGCTCGAAATCCGCACTAACTGTGTACGCCTGCAAATCAGTTGCCATAACAACGCTAACGACTGTAGTAGAGCACGCCCTTGGGGTCTGAAGGAGTTTCTCACCCGATTACGGGGTGGGGAATCGCACGCCGCTTGCCACCACGATAAGCGCAGCGATATTGATTGCGACAGTCAGCCAGAACATGGCCTGGAAGCTTCCCTTGCTTGTCTTGTGCCGAAACAAGCCTTGGCCTATGAGTGCCCCGGGCCAGCCGCCCAGCAATGAGATCAGGTGGAGAGTATTTTCGGGGGTGCGACGTGCATGTCGTGCTGCCGCGCCTTTGTCGTGGAGATAGAAACCTAGCGCCACCGCGCTCATGCAGCCCATTACCGGCAGTGTCCAGTCCGGTACCAGTCGTGCCAACCACAGCACCAGAATGCCGAGCAGGGCACAGGTACCTATCACCACGTGCGGCAGCCGAGCGGTGGTTGGTACGCGCTTCGCCGGTGCATTGGTCTTGCCTGGTGTTGATTCTCGTATCGCCGTGGCATTGAATCTGCCACGGGCGTCCTTGCTCAATGCGTAGCTGATCAACAGGCCGTTGCTGGGCCGTTGGGCGCGATGTTCAAAAGCCTTGATATGGACGAAGGCGCGCTCTCCACCACCGTTCGGGGTGACGAAGCCATAACCCTTCTCGTCATTCCAATCCTGCAATCTTCCCTGATGCCGCATGTTTTTCCGCCGCGAGGCTGTTTGCGGTATTCCAGCGCAAATTGACACTGCTGGGAAGTCTGCTGTCAGGTCGTAAGAGATTGGGCGCTGGACATGGTGACGAGTGCTTGCTGAAGCGGTGTCAGGGGTCGTTGCGTATCCGCAGGAATCGCGGGAACCGGGGCATCCCGTGCACGGTAAGTCCGTTATAGCGGTAGGTGACCCGGCTACCAATGGAAGGTGGGTTGGCACGTTGCATGTCGGACAGCCCGCTGCCGATCCTGAAACGTTTGCCGTTATCAGCCTGAACCAGCAGGGCGCCGAGCATTCCGGTGTATTTACCCTTGCCGGGAACATGGCCGATGACCATGGCTTCGGCATCTTCATACAGTTTGAGCTTGAACAGGCCTGCGCTACGACCGTCGCTGTAGGGATTGTCTTGATGGTGCAGCATTAGTCCTTCGCCGCCGGCCTGCGTTACTGCTTGAAGTTCACTTTGCAGGCTGCTGGCATCGCGAAACCTGCGTTGCTCGATTGCAAGTAGATGCGGGCTGGGGTGGCTTTTGACCTGCTGTACAAGCTGCGAGTGGCGGTGTGCGAAGCCTCCTGGCACGGAGGGCAGGTCGAAGGCCATGAAGCGTAGCTGCCCCCATTGAGCTTCATCGGCTGGGCTGCTGCGGACGATGGAGCTGGTGATTTCAAAGCTGCCGCGGGCCATCCACAGCTCGCCATCCATTGTTTGCGTGGGCCAGCCTTGGGTGAACCAGGTCGGTGCATGGATGCGGTTCCCGGTCCGCGTCCACAATGCAATGCCGTCCCAACGGGCGCGGACCCCGTCCAGTTTTTCGCTCACCAGATACTGGGATACGTCAGGCCCGTCCTGCCAGGTGCCGGCCAGCATCAGGGGAGGCGCTGCGGCATGCGCGGGGCGCAGCAGGATCAGCATATACAGCAACAGAAGCAGGCGCGGCATGGCTGGGTGCCTTTTGGGGAAGACATCCAGCCTGCGTGAAGCCTGCGCAGGCGCCCATCGGTCAGCCTGCCGCGAGCCGGTAGGTGCGCTTGTCAGGGGGCTGTCGGCAGCGCCTGAAGGAACTGCGCTACTGCAGGGCCGAAGCGGTCGTAGTCGACCAGGAAGGCATCGTGTCCTTGTGGTGAGTCCAGGCCGATGAAGCCTGCCTGTGCGCCCCCTGCCCGAAGTCCGTCAGCGATCTGTTGCTGCTGCTCCACCGGGAACAGGATGTCGGTGTTGGCGCCGATGGCCAGCGCATGCGCGACGCGGATCGTGGAAAGCCCGGCCAGGACGTCGCCGTTGGCGTACTCGGCCAGGTCAAACCAGTCCATCGAACGGCCAAGGTACAGGTAGCAGTTGGGGTCGAACCGGCGTACAAACCGACGCGCATGGCCTTCCAGATAACTCTCTACCTGGAACTCCAGGCCGAACGGATCGTCGTCGGCCTGTTCCGAGTCCAGTCGTACGCGGCCAAAGCGGCCGTCCCACTCCAGTGCGGAGCGGTACGTGATGACGCCCAGCTTGCGTGCCATGCGCATGCCGGACTCGGGGTAATGCGCGTCGTCATAGTCACCATTGTTCCAAGCCGGGTCCAGGCGGATGGCTTCACGCTGCAGGGAGCGGATCGCAATGGAGAAAGGCAGGGCCTGGGCGCTGCCGGAGATATTGATGTGCGAGTGAGCGATGCCCGGATGCAGCAGCAGCAATGCGAGTGCGGTCATGCCGCCCATCGAATTGCCGACCAGGCAGGCGAGCTGGCTGATACCCAGGGCCGTCACCACTTCGGCGGCGGCGTTGGCGACGTCTTCGATGGAAAGCTCGGGGAAGCTCAGCCGATAAGGTTGGCCGCTATCCGGGTTGATCGATGCCGGGCCGGTCGAGCCTTTGCAACTGCCCAGCGAGTTGACGCAGATAACGAACCAGCGGTCGGTATCGATGGGCTTGCCGGGGCCGAGCATGGGCTCCCACCAGCCGGTGGCCGGGTTGTCGGCGTGGCTGGCGGCGTGGGCATCGGGCGAGAGCCCGGTGACGATCAGGATGGCATTGCCGGCATCGGCGGCCAGCGTGCCCCAGGTTTCATAGGCAACGCGGGCGCCGTGCAGGCTGCCGCCGCGTTTCATCGGGAAGGGGGACGAAAGCGCGTGGAAGCGGCTGCCTTCGGGTATGAATTCGGTCATCGGCCAATTTTAGCGGGGATGCGTGTCACATCTTCGCACGGGTGATAACCAGCGGTTATCACTCTATTCCTTCTGGGGGGGGGCGATGACGCCGGGGGCTGCTCGGGTTGCCAGCGGATGCCGGCCCTTATCGGCAGATGGTCGGAGCCTATGTCCGGGCCGCGGTGATAAAAGGTTCCCGCCAGGTGTGTAGATACAAGGACGTGGTCGATACCGATTCCGATCAGCCCAACGCCCTCGCTGGGATAGGTTGGGGCAGTGCCGGTGACCCGCAGTAGATGGTGTTGCTGCGCCGCATACAAGGCGCTGGACCAGGCAGTAGCGTTGAGGTCTCCGGCCATGACGGTAGCGCCCGATGAAGAACCAGCCAGTTCGCGCAGCAGGTTGTCCCGGGCGTTGAATTTCCGCACCGCCATCGGCGGTTTGGGGTGTACTGCGAGCAAGCGCACAGGCTGCCCGTGCAGATCGAACCAGGTTTCCAGGTAGAACGCCCCAAGCGCATCAGCATGCAGTGTGGGCTGGCGCAAAGGGCGGTCGGACAGAATGCCAAGCCCGGGTGGCGAATCCTTTGGGTGCAACAGCGTGTGACGAAAGCCGCCATTGCCTGCCGCCGCCAGCTGTTGTGCGTAGGATGGCGAGAGTTCGGTCAATACCACGATGTTGGCCGGCTGCCTGTGCAGCCACTGCAACAATTGCTGCGGGTCGTGCTGCCGGATGTTGACGTTGGCGACAACGATGTTCAACTGTGTGGGTTGCTGGCTCTGCGCAGCCGGCTGGCTTGCAGTGAGCCATGGCAGTGCCGCCAACGGAAGCCCCCAAAGCCATCGCCGGTTCGTGGAAGAGAGCAGGGCAGAGATTGCTAGCCATGTCGCGGCGTACCATGGTTGCCAATGTGCAAACAGGTCAAGCGCCCACGCAAAGCCGTTGTTTCCAGGAAATGCTGAGCGCTGCAGCGGGATGAGCATGCCGACCAAGGCCAGCGCAGCAATGCAGCGCAATAGTGCAGGTATCGTCCGACGCTTGGACTTGTTGTCGCTTGGCGCTGGATCAGTGATGGAAGTGTGCTTTGTGGTGGCATCCATGCCGGTAGCTTTCAAGGTTGAGCTTCGATCAGCAGACTCAACGGCGCGCTCGCAGGGAGCATGACCCTGACCGGTGCCGACTCGACGTCGCCTTGGCCACGCGTGGCGGTACCTGTGGTTGAAAGGCGGGCGAATACTTCCACTTCCTGCAGGGCGGAAAGCTTCTGGGTCGGCATGGGGCTGTCGCTGTCGTCCAGTATCACCGTCAACGGCGCGGACTGGGCGGGGTGACGTTCCACCGCCACCGGCATCGGCGGGCCGCCGGGTATGCGGGCTATGACGAACAGGGTCTCCTTGCCGGAGGCCGCGCGTGCGGCCAATGCCGGAGCAATGGTGACGGTGACCTGCAGGCGGTTGCCATCTCCGCCCGGTGTTGCGGGCGTCACGGCTGCCGCACTGTTGTCAGGCGCGGCACCTGGTTGCTTGCCGCGGGCAATGTCGATCTGCTCCTGCAGGGCGCTTGCCGCGGCTGGTTCGAGCCGGGTCAGCAGGCTTTCCCAGGTCTGTGCGGCCTGCTCATCCTGGCCGCGTTGGCGCTGCACGATGCCGGTGAGCCAGATGGCGCGTTCGTTGTCCGGTGCCAGTTGCCTTGCATGCTTCAACCACTGCACGGCGGTCTCGTCGAACAGGAACTTCGGATCGGCCTGGGCGCGGGTCTGGGCGGCTTCAACCAACAGCTCGGGTTCGTCCGGGGCCAGTTGCAAGGCGCGTTGGTAGGCGTTGGCGGCATCAGTTACCTTGCCGACCTCCAGTTGTGAACGTGCCAGCAGTACCCAGCCATCCAGTCGTTGTGGGTTTTTGGCCAAGGCTTCCTGCAGGGCGCTGATGCCTTGTTCGATGGTCTGCGGGCCAGTACTGGCTGCCGCCTGCTGTTGCAGTGCAGCCGGTGTGCCCAGCCATTGGTAGAGGCCTAGCGTGGCGACGACGGCAATGCCCAGCAGGGTGGTCCAGATACGGCGCTGGCCGGCACGCCACAGCGGCCACAAGGTGGCGCCGGTAGCGATCGCGGCCAACACGCCCGCTCCGAGCAGGAAACCCCAGTTCACCATTCGCGTTCTTCCTGGCTGGCGTTGTCTGCGGTGTCGTTGACGAGGTTGCGCCCGCGCCGGCGCACGTGGCGCACCATCAGCACCGCAGCGCCGAGCAACAAGACGCCAGGGCCCAGCCAGAGCAGCAAGGTACTGCCCTCCATCTGCGGGCGATACAGTACGAACTCGCCATAGCGTTCGACCAGGAACTGTTTGATCTGAGCATCGCTGCGGCCTTCGTGCATCAGCGCGAGAACCTCGCGGCGCAGGTCATGGGCGATCTGCGCATTGGAATCGGCCAGGGATTGATTCTGGCATTGGACGCAGCGCAGTTCGGCGGTGAGCGCGTGGAAGCGGGCTTCCTCGGCGCGGTCGCGGTAGTGCAGCGGGGTGGGGTCGCCAGCAGGTTGGCCGAGCGCGGCAGCAGTCACGCACAACCACAGCAGGCAACCCACCAGGCACTTCATCGTTGTGCACCCAGGTCTGGCGCGCCCTTGTGCCCACCGCTTTCCTGCTCGACCTTCTCAAGTGCCGGGATCAACTGCTGGTCCATGACGTCCTGGGTGATGGCGCCGCTGTACTTCCAGCGCACGATGCCGGAACCATCCACCAGGAAGGTCTCCGGTGCGGCGGCGATACCCCAATCCAGCGCGGTACGTCCTTCCTGGTCGGCGATCACCACCATGTAGGGGTTGCCTAGTTGTTCGAGCCAGCGCAGCGCTTCACTGGGTTCATCCTTCCAGTTGTAGCCGATCATGCGCACGCGCTTGGTTTCGGCGAAGCGGGTGAGGATGGGGTGTTCGTCACGGCAGGTGGGGCACCAGCTGCCCCAGACATTCAGCACGTAAGGTGCGCCGCGCAGCTGCCTGTCGGTGACATGGATGCTCGGGTCGTGCAGCACCGGCAGCGAGAAGGCGGGTGCCGGCTTGCCGATCAGGGCAGAGGGCAGGCTATCGCGGTCGGGGCGATCTGAACGGGTGACGCCGTACAGCATGAGTCCCATCAGGCCAAGGAAGAACAATGCTCCCAGTACGATGGCAACGGGTGGCAGGCGATGTGGCTTGTTCGGATCGGGAGTTGTGTCGGGGTTATTCATCGGAACTTCTCGGGCAGCCGGCGGAAGCGGCGGTCGAATGCGGTGATCAAGCCACCCAGGGCCATCAACGCCGCACCCAGCCATATCCAGCGGACAAAGGGTTTGATCTGCACGCGCACGGCCCAGGAGCCGTCGCCAAGTGATTCTCCCAGTGCGACGTACACATCGCCACCCAAAGCGGGGTGGATGCCGGCTTCGGTCATCGGCTGGCCACCGCTGGCGTACATGCGCTTTTCCGGATGCAGGCGCGTGACCATGCGCTCGTCGCGCAGGACCTGGAGGTGGCCGCGGTCGGCGTGGTAGTTGGGGCCGTCGACACCATCCACGCCTTCGAACAGCAGCGTATAGCCACCAGCGTCGACGGACTGGCCAGGCGCCAGCGCGACTTCATGCTGCACGTTCAGGGCTTCGACCAGCAGCGCGCCCACCAGGAAGACGGCGATGCCCAGATGACCGATCAGCATGCCCCAGGTTTCAGCCTTCGGTCGGCCATCGCCGCGTAACCGCGTCCACAGGTAGTACAGGGTTCCGCCGGCAACCCAGCTGGCGGCAGCGATGCCGGCCGCGGCTTTGAGTTTGCCTTGTGGCGCCAGCCACCAGCCCAGCACACCAAGCACCAAGGCCAGTACCGCCCACGGCATCAACAAGCTCACGGGTCCCAATCCCTGCTCGCGCTGCCAGCGGGTCAGTGGCCCGAACGGCAGCAACAATACCAGCGGGGCCATCAACAGCAGGAACAAAGTGCCGAAGTAGGGCGGGCCGACCGAAACCTTGCCGAGGTCGAGTGCGTCGGCGAGCAACGGGTAGAGGGTGCCCAGCAGAACCATCGCGCAGGCGCAGGTAAGCAACAGGTTGTTTGCCAGCAGCAGGGCTTCGCGTGAATTGAGGGCGAAGGCGCGCTTGGGGTCGTGCGGGTTGCCGCCGATGCCGGGCGCGCGCAGCGCGTACAGCAGTAGCGAGCCGCCGACGACGATGCCAAGGAAGATCAGGATGAACAGGCCGCGCGATGGATCCGCCGCAAACGAATGCACGCTGGTCAGCACACCGGAACGAACCAGGAAGGTGCCGAGCAATGACAATGCGAACGCCGCGATGGCCAGCAGCAGCGTCCAGCCGACAAACACGCCGCGCTTCTCCGTCGCTGCCTGCGAATGCAGCAGTGCCGCGCCCACCAGCCAAGGCATGAAGCTGGCGTTCTCGACCGGGTCCCAGAACCACCACCCGCCCCAGCCAAGCTCGTAGTATGCCCACCAGCTGCCGAGTGCGATGCCGAGCGTAAGGAAGGCCCAGGCCACGTTGGTCCAAGGCCGGGTCCAGCGCAGCCAGCGTACGTCGATGCGGCCTTCCATCAGCGCGGCGATGGCGAAGGCGAATGGCACCGCGAAGCCGACGTAGCCCACGTAGAGCAACGGCGGATGGATGATCAGGCCCGGGTCCTGCAGCAGCGGGTTGAGATCGTGGCCTTCGGCTGGCGCTGGCAGCAGGCGCACGAACGGATTGGACGTGAACAGCAGGAAGGAAACGAAGCCCAGGCTGATCATGCCCATCACCGAAAGCACCCGGGCCACTACCGGTTCCGGCAGTTGGCGCGAGAACAGGCTCACGGCAGCGCTCCATAGTGCCAACACCAGCGTCCACAGCAGCAGCGAGCCTTCGTGCGCGCCCCACACCGCCGAGTAGCGGTAGACCATCGGCAACAACGAGTTCGAATTCTCGGCGACGTAGCGCAGTGAAAAGTCCTGGCGCACGAAGGCCAGCGTCAACACCACGAATGCACCCAGCAGCATCAACAACTGCAGCATCGCCGTGGGGCGCGCGGTGGCCATCAGCGCGGGAAGATGGCGTTGGGCGCCGAGCAGCGGCAGGACACTCTGCAGGATGGCAGCGAGCAGCGCGAGGATCAGCAGTACCTGTCCGATTTCAGCAAGCACTCAGGGTGTTTCCATTGCAGGGGCGGTGGCTGGAACCTGGTGCTTGGTATGTGCCTGGCCCATCTTGTCGGCCAGTTCCTTGGGCATGTAGGTTTCGTCGTGTTTGGCGAGCACGTCTTCGGCGACGAACACACCATCGACCATGCGGCCGGTGGCGACCACGGCCTGACCTTCGCGGAACAGGTCAGGCAGGATGCGGTCATAGGTCACCGGCAGCAGGGCATCGCCATCGGTGACGTCAAAGCGCGCCAGCAATGCGCCGCTTTCGCGCTTGAACGAATCCTTGGCCACCATGCCGCCCAGGCGGAAGCGGGCATCTGCAGGTACCTTGCCTGCCTTTACCTCGGCTGGTGTGTACAGATAAGCGATGTTGCGTTGCAGGGCGGTGGCCGTCAGTGCCACCGCGATGCCGGCGGCAGCCAACACCAGCAACACCAGCAGCAGGCGACGGCGTTGGCTTGGGCTCATCGGCTCAGCTCCTCTTCCACCGGCACCGCTGCAGCGCGTTTGGCGCGGACCGCACGGTTGCGTGCGTCACGCAGCAGCTTGCGCACCTGCAGGCGCGGCACGATGAAGTCCCAGGCCAGCACGATGACGAACACGGCATAGGCCATGGCGACGTAGGTGAAGTAGCTCATGCGGATTTCTCCGCGCGCTCGCGCAACCATGCCTTGCCTGCTTCGCGACGCAGGTTGTCGGCGCGGGCGCGGCTCAACAGCGAACCGGCGAACCAGAACTTGGTGGCGACCACCATCAGCCACAGGGGCAGGACCATGCTGCCATCCATGCTGGATTCGCCGAATATGCGGATGGTCTGGCCCTGGTGCAGCGAGTTCCACCACACCACGGAATAGCGGATCACCGGCAACAGCACCACGCCGACGATCGCCAGCAGGCAGGCAGCCCGTGCGGCGGCGCGGCGGTCATCAATGGCACCGTAGAGGCCGATCACACCGAGGTACAGGAACAGCAGGATCAGTTCGGTTGTCAGTCGCGGGTCCCAGTCCCACCAGGTGCCCCACATCGGCTTGCCCCAGATGCTGCCGGTGAGCAAAGTGATCACGGTGAAGGCAGCGCCGATGGGCGCGCACGCCATGGCCAGGATTTCGCACACCTTGATGCGCCAGACCAGGGCGATCGCCCCGTAGAGGGCCATCAGCCCGAACACGAACAGGCTCATCCACGCGGCGGGCACGTGGATGTACAGGATGCGGAAGCTGTCGCCTTGTTGGTAATCGGCCGGCACCACCGCCAGGGCCTGCCACAGGCCGAAGGCGAACAGTGGCAGCGATGCGAGGTAGAACCACGGTGACCAGCGCGCAGCGAAGGTGTCGAAGTAGGGTGGTGAGCCCAGCTTGTGAAACCAACCGACCAAAGCTTTGAACATCCGCACGCTCGCTGAGAAGACGAAGGGCGGGCCGCAGAGTACGGGCCGACCGGCTGGGCGCTGCGGGTAGCAGCACCGTTGCTGTTTTCACACCACGGCACGATACCGCAAAACCGGGATTTCGGCGGTGCTTCCACTCAAGGCCGGATGCATGTGCCAGAACGACGCTGCCAGCATATGCATGGCCCCGGCAGATGTGACGCGCTGGCACCGGTAATGACGCGGTGCCGGTGTCCTGCGGCGTAGTGCATGGTTGGGCGCTGAACACGATCGGAAACGCTGCGGTGCAGCATGTTTCCGGTCAATTTCGCGGCATTGCCCCATTGAGGAAAAGCCGCACGGCCGAGCTGGCCTGTTCCTTGCCCAGGGCAACATCCTCCGGGCCCATGCGGCCATTGACCGAACGTAGTACGAGGCGGCCGATCACCAGCATGTAGAAGTGGCGTGCCGACAGGTCAGGGTCTTCGATATGCAGCCGGCCTGCATCGTGCTCGCGTGCGAAATAGCGGCTCAGCATGATTTCCATCGGGGTCACGCCGTGGGCCTGGAACCAGTCGCGCAGCTCGGGCTGGCTCATGCCTTCGGAGATGACCACGCGGTGGCACGCGATGCGCGCCGGTGAAAGGATCTCCTCCACCATCTTGAACGCGGCCTGTTCCAGCGCCTGCTCGGTGGGCAGGGAGGAGTTGGCCAGTTCGTCCAGGCTCTGGCCGAACTGATTGATGCTGCGTTCCATCAAGGCATGCACCAGGCCGACCTTGTCGCCGAAGGCGCGGTACAAGGTCGCCATCGAACCGCCGGCCAGCTTTACGATGTCCGACAGCCGCGCCGCCTGGTAGCCTTTTTCGTTGAAGACCACGGTGGCGGCCTCCAGGAACTTCTCCACGCGCAACTCACCGCGACGCTGCAGCTCCACGGCGGGGCGCGGTGGCAGCGTGGGCATCACAGGCTTGGGGAAATCTGGCTGATCCCGGTTTGGCATTGGGCTGGTTGTGGGTGAGGGTGTTAAACCTGAGTCAAGGATAGCGCTTTATGCGTTGGCGATGCGGATGGCAGCGGCCGCGGTCAATGGTGCAAGCACCGCTGTTACGACCAGGCCTGCCGCGAGCAGCAGCAGCGCACCGCTGGCGTCCAGGCCCTGCGCGGAGGCGGCCACCGCACCGGCACCGAAGACCAGCACGGGCACGTACAACGGCAGCACCAGCAACGCCAACAGGATTCCCGCCCGGCGCATGCCCACCGTCAGTGCGGCCACCACGGCGCCGAGCAGGCTCAGCAGGGGCGTGCCCAATGCCAGTGAGGCGACCAGCACCGGCAGCTGTGGGCGTGGCAGGTGCAGCAGCTCGGCCAGCAATGGGCTGACCAGCACCAGTGGCAGTGCGGTGGTCAGCCAATGCGAGAACACCCGCACCGCAACCAGCCACGCCAGCGGTACCGGCGACAGCAGCCACTGTTCAAGTGACCCATCTTCGGCGTCGCTGCGGAACAACGTATCCAGGGAGAGCAGCCCGGCCAGCAACACTGCCAACCACAACACGCCGGAGGCGACACTTTGCAGCAGGCGCGGTTCGCCGCCCAGAGCCAAGGCAAACAACGCCACGACCAGCAGGGCGAACAGGATGGGTTGGGCGGCGTCGCCGCGCCGCCGCCACAGGAGTTTCAGGTCACGGGCGAGCATGGCGCGTGCTGCGCTCAACAGGCTTGGCTGCGGGCCGGGCAGGGTCATGCCGCCTCTCCTTGCTCAGGGCGCGAGAGGGTCAGCAGCCGGTTGCGCACGGGAGGGGCCGCGTAGGCGCCATGGGTGGTGACCAGGGCCGCACCGCCGCTGCGCAGGTGCGCGGAGATCATCCGGTTGACCAGGTTGATACCGTCCAGGTCCAGGTTGGCGTAAGGCTCGTCCAGCAACCATACCGGTGCCGGCGACAGCCATACGCGTGCCAACGACAGGCGCTTCTTCTGGCCGGCGGAAAGCTGGCGCACCGGCGTGTCCTCGTAACCGGCAAGGCCGACGATCGCCAGTGCGTTGCCGGGCATCTGCCGTGCGCGACGGCCCTGCAACCCGCACAGGAAGTGCAGGTTCTCCAAGGTGCCGAGGTCTTGCTTCAGTGCGGTCAGATGGCTGAGGTAGGCGATGTAACGTGAACGCTCGCCGATGCTGGCCGGGCGGCCATCGATGTCGATCTCACCCTGGTCGGGCCGGAGCAGGCCAGCCAGGACCCGCAACAGTGTGGTCTTGCCGGCGCCGTTGTCGCCCTGCACCAGCAGGGCCTCGCCCGCATCCACATGCAGGTCCAGCGGGCCGAACACGGGATCTTCGTTACGGCAGAAGCGCAGCCCTCGGACGGCGAGCAGTGGCGGGGCGTTGGTGGTGTCAATCATCGGATCGGGCGCTTCCGTCCTTGGAGGATGGCGCAGCCGGGCTGGCGCATCGAGGGGCCGCAGTATAGACCGTGCAAGCCATCGCCCAGCAGTGCTCATCGGGCTGGAGGGGGGGGCCGAAACCGGCGGCTTTGCGTAAACTCGGGGTTTCTCCTCCCCCGGCGTATACGTACCGATGCAACCGCAGACCAAGCTGCCCAAGGTGGGCACCACCATTTTCACCGTGATGTCGCAGCTGGCCGCCGAACACGGTGCCGTCAATCTCGGCCAGGGCTTCCCGGACTTCCCGGCACCGCAGCGGCTCATCGACGAGACCGCCAAGGCCATGCGCGAGGGCCTGAACCAGTATGCGCCGATGACCGGTGTTGCGCCGTTGCGCCAGGCCATCGCGCAGAAGGCACTGGATTGCTATGGCGCCCAGGTGGATCCCGAGACCGAAATAACCGTCACCTCCGGCGGCACCGAAGCCATCTTCAATGCCATCCATGCGGTGGTGCGTGCCGGTGACGAAGTCATCGTGCTGGACCCTGCCTACGATTGCTATGAGCCGGCCATCGACCTGGCCGGTGCACGCGCCGTGCACATCGCGTTGGACCCGCTGACCTTTGCCGTCGATTGGGACAAGGTGCGTGCGGCGATCACGCCGAAGACCCGCATGCTGATGGTCAACACCCCGCACAACCCCTCCGGCGCGATGCTGTCGGCCGCCGACATGCGGGCGCTGATCGAAGTGCTGCGCGGCACCGACATCTACCTGATCTCGGACGAGGTGTACGAGCACATCGTCTATGACGGTGTCCGCCATGAATCGGCGCTGCGCTACCCGGAACTGCGCGAGCGGGCATTCGTTGTTTCCAGCTTCGGCAAGACCTACCACTGCACCGGCTGGAAGATCGGTTACGCGATCGCGCCGCCGGCCATGACCGCAGAGTTCCGCAAGGTCCACCAGTACAACACCTTCACCACTTACGGCCCGGCACAGTACGGCTTTGCCGCGATGATCCGCGATGAACCAGAACATCACCTGGAACTGGGTGCGTTCTACCAGGCCAAGCGCGACCGCTTCCGCGAACAGTTGCTGACCACCCGCTTGAAGCCGCTGCCGGTACCGGGCGGGTATTTCCAGCTGGTCGACTATTCCGCCGTCAGCGATCTGCCGGACCACGAGTTCGTGAAGTGGCTGACCATCGAGAAGGGTGTCACCGCCATTCCGCTGTCGCCGTTCTATGAGACCCCGCCGGTTGGGCAGCGGCTGGTGCGGCTGTGCTTCGCCAAGAACGAGGCCACCTTGAACGCGGCGATCGAGCGTCTGGTCAAGCTGTGAGCGAACCCGGGCCCGGCGACGATTGGAAAGTGAAACTGCGTTACGGCCGCATCAGCACGCCGTTCCAGCATTTCGCACTGATCGCTGATGGTATCGCCGGCCCATTGCTGGACGGGTTTGATTGCCGGCCGGGGCCGGCAATCATGTCGATCAAGGCCTGGGCCAGTGACGCTGATGAAGCGGTGGACATGATCTGCAACGTCGGCGGACAGATCGGCTTTTCCCTGAAGGGGAAAGTCGAGGTCTTTGATGCCGAGCTCGACCAGCCACCGCGTGAGCACCCTTTTGCCTACAACATTTCATTCGTGCCTTATTCGGATGCCAGTGACTGTGATGAATGACCTTCGTATTTCCCTTGTGCAGGGCGACACCCGCTGGCACGACCCTGCCGGCAACCGCGCGTATTACGCTGGCTTGCTGGCGCCGCTGGCGGGCAACACCGATGTGGTGATCCTGCCGGAAACGTTCACCAGCGGGTTCTCCAACGATGCGATCGAGCAGGCCGAGGACATGCAGGGGCCGACCGTTGCCTGGATGCGTGCGCAGGCGCTTGCGCTGGGTGCGGCGGTGACGGGCAGCGTGCAGCTGCGGGTAGATGGCAAGGTCTACAACCGGCTGCTGTGGGCCACGCCTGACGGTGAGCTGCAGTACTACGACAAGCGCCATCTGTTCCGCTACGGCGGCGAACACAAGCGCTATGCCGCCGGCAACGAACGCCTGTGCGTGGAATGGAAGGGCTGGCGGATCAATCCTCAGGTCTGCTACGACCTGCGCTTCCCTGTCTTCTGCCGTAACCGCTATGACGTGGAGCGCCCCGGCCAGCTGGATTTCGACCTGCAGATATTCGTCGCCAACTGGCCGTCCGCACGCGCCCACGCCTGGCGAACCCTGGCGCGCGCACGCGCCATCGAGAACCTCTGCTATGTGGCGGTGGTCAACCGTATCGGCGTGGACGGCAACGATCTGCACTACAGCGGTGACAGTGCGGTGATCGATTTCCTCGGCCAGCCGCAGGTGGAGATCCGCGAACGCGAACAGGTAGTGACCAGCACCATCTCGGCGCAGGCGTTGGCCGCGCACCGCGAGCGTTTCCCGGCCATGCTTGATGCCGATACATTCACGCTGGCTGGCCCGGTGGTAGCTCGCTGAACGCGAGCCGTTCCACCGTGAGGCATCACCACGGCAACCACGGGCCAGCACTGCTAGTCTCGGTGCTGGCCACAACAGGCAGGAGAACACGCATGAAGGTCAAAATGGCAGCGGCACTGGTACTTGCATTGGCGGGTGCGGCACCTGCTGCGCAAGCGGCAGGCAACATCGATTGCGAGCTGCGTTACAACCTTTCCGGCTGGTCCGCGTTCTACAAGACTTCCGAAGGCACGGGCACGATCAGCTGCGACAACGGCACCAGCTTCCCGGTGAAGATCAGCGCCAAAGGCGGCGGCTTGACGGTTGGCCGGACCACCATCACCGATGGGCGTGGGAAGTTCACTGGTGCCTATTCGGTGAGTGATCTGGTGGGGACTTATGCCGCCGCCGAAGTGCACGCCAGCGCTTCGCGCGCCAACGACGCGCAGGTGATGACCAAGGGCGATATCTCGTTGGCATTGGCCGGTACCGGTACGGGTTGGAGCCTGGGCATCGGCTTTGGCAAATTCGTGATCGAGCGCAGGTAAAACAACGGTTGTGGGGTTCCGGGTCGCGGCCCGGTTTCCCCGGTGGCGGTGCGTACGCCGTGCCGCGTCGTGTGCTCGCCGGTCTTGCCGCTGTGCCCCCTGCGCCCGCTACACTCGGGAGACTGCCAGCGTCGATGAATCAGCGTTGGCGCCCCGACCGAGAGCCGCGCCGCATGCCCGATACGTCACGCAGGGATCTGTTCAAAGCCATGGCCGCAGGTGCCTTGGCCGCACCGTTGTCGCTGCTTGCGCAGCCGGTAGCTGCCCGTGGCTGCAATAGCCCGGCGCCTCGTTGGGGTAGTGGCCCGGAGGGCCAGCGCATCGCTGACCTGGGCGACGGCACCTACCTCAATCCCATCGTCGCCGGCGATCACCCGGACCCGAGCATCCTCAAGGATGGCGACGATTACTACATGACGTTCTCGTCGTTCTATTCCTATCCTGGGCTGGTGATCTGGCATTCCACCGATCTGGTCAACTGGGCGCCAATCGGACCCGCATTGCACAAGACCCTGGGCGATATATGGGCGGTGGACCTGTGCAAGCACGATGGCCGCTACTTCATCTATCTGCCAGCCAATCCAACCGGTGACGGCTGGTCGATCTTCGTGATCTGGGCCGACGATATCGCCGGGCCGTGGAGTGAGCCGGTCGATCTGAAGATCGATGGCTGTATCGATCCGGGTCATATCGTCGGCGAGGACGGCAAGCGCTACCTGTTCGTCAACGGCATCCGCCGGGTACGCTTGCGCGATGACGGCTTGGCGACCGATGGCGCGCTGGAGCCGGCCTACAGCCCGTGGCACTACCCGGCCGACTGGATCACCGAGAACTTCGCCCCCGAAGGGCCCAAGCTGCTGCGACATGGTGACTGGTTCTACCTGGTCACCGCCGTTGGCGGCACCGCTGGCCCGGTGACCGGGCACATGGTGATCGCCGCGCGTTCGCGTTCCATCCATGGGCCGTGGGAACACTGCCCGCACAATCCGCTGGTACGGACGTTGTCCGAAGCAGAGCCGTGGTGGTCGCGCGGCCACGCCACTCTGGTGGAAGGGCCCGCCGGTGATTGGTGGATGGTTTACCACGCCTACGAGAACGGCTTCCGAACGCTGGGTCGGCAGACCCTGCTGGAGCCGATCGAATGGACCGAAGATGGTTGGTTCCGTGCACTCGGCGGGGATCTATCGCAGCCACTACGCAAGCCGGCCGGTGGCAAAGCCAGCAAGGCAGGGTTTGCGCTGTCCGATGATTTCGCCGCTGACCGCTTCGGTACGCAATGGGCATTCCACAACCCCGGGCCGGACGAGCGCGATCGTGCGCGTTACCAGCAGGGAACGTTGCGTCTGAAAGCCAGTGGTACTTCACCCATCGATAGTTCACCGCTGACCTGCGTGGTCCCGGACCGTTCCTATGAAGTTGAAGTGAGCCTGTCAGCCAGCGCGGGTGCGGAGGGCGGCCTGCTGTTGTTCTACAACAACAAGGCATTCATTGGTGTCGGTTTCGATGGCAGCACCATCAAGAACTTCCAGTACGCGGAAGAGTTGGTGTGGGCACGCGCGCCGCGTTCGCCGGGTCCGGTGCGGGTGCGTTTGAACAACACCAACAATGTGGTGACCTTCCATTACTCGCACGACGGCGGGCGTAGCTGGCAGCTGCATCCTACCCGGATGGAGGTGTCTGGCCTGCACCACAATGTGTTCGGCGGCTTCCTCAGCCTGAAGATCGGTATCTATGCCGCAGGAAGTGGCGAACTGACGATCAGTGATTTCCGCTATCGGGCGCTTGACGAGCGCGCCACGCGCGGAGCTTGAGCCACAGCGAACCCGATGCCAGCACTGGCATCGGAGAACGCTTGTGGGAGCGGCCTGAACCGAGAAGCTGGCGTTGCTCGACTCTTGTCAGCTTCCCAGCTTTGGCTGCTGATGACCTGGGAGCTTCGCGGCTTACACCGCTCCCACAATCAACAGCAGGTTGGTACTCAGCGCCGACGCAGCCAGAAATAGATCGGCAGGCCGGATGCGATCAACGCCACACCCCACAGCAGTGCCTCGCTGCCGATGCCGCCCATTGCATACAGACTGAAAGCAAGCGCACCCGCTGCAGCAATGCGCGAGGGGATGCCGCTGCCGCGCCACAACCAGGCAGCGGCGCCGGCCAGATAGGGCAGCAAGGTGGCGGCGGTGGACAGCAGTACCGAGAACTTGAACAGGTCCACCAGCGAGCGGTTGTAATTGCAGATCACCAGAATGGTTGCCAGCAGGCAGCTGACGATCACGCCGAACACCGGCGTGCCGCGCTTGTTCTCGTGCGCGAAAGCGCGCGGCAGCACGCCGTCGCGGGCGGCAGCCATCGGCAGCTGTGCCGACAGCAGCGTCCAGCCATTGAGTGCACCGACACAGGAAATTGCCATGACCACCGCCAGCAGCATGCCCGCGGTTGGCCCCCACAGCGCAGCGGCGGCATCGGCCATGGGCGCGCCTGATTTGGCCAGCACGTCGGCCGGCAGCAGGCCGAGCACGGTGGTGCAGGCCAGTACCGTGACAATGCCAGCGATCAAGGTGCCAGTGACGGTGGCGCGGGCAATGGTGCGCGGCGCATCGTCGACCGAATCGGCGGGAACGGTTGCCGCTTCCAGCCCGATCATCGCCCACAGGGTCAGTGCGACAGTGGCACCAGCCACGCTGCCCAGCGATTCTCCGGACGGGTTGAACGGCACGTAGTGACTGGTGTCGACCAGCCACAGCGCCACCAGGCCGAACATCAACAGTGGCACCACTTTCAGTACCGTGGTCAGCAGCTGCAGGCGACCGGCTTCGCGCATGCCGATCAGATTGACGCCCGCACAGGCCCACAGCGCGACCAGCCCGCAGGCCGCCGCGCGTACCGGAGTGGCCGTGAGCTCAGGGAAAATGGCACCGATGCTGCCAGCGAAAGCCACCGCGATGGCGGCAATCGCGCACCACATCGAGATCCAATAGCTCCAGGCAACGATGAAGCCGGGTAGTTCGCCAAACGCATTTCGGGCGAATACATACGGCCCACCGGTCTGCGGCCAGCGCTTGGCGAGCTGGGCGAAGGTGGTTGCCAGCAACAGCGCGCCGCACAGGGTGATGCCCCAGCCGACCAAGGTGGCAGCGCCATAAGGGGCGAGGGTGGCGGGCAACAGGAAGGTGCCTGAGCCGATCATGCTGCCCACGACCAGGGCGGTGGCGGACCAGAAGCCCAGCGGGCGACGCGAAGTAGTCATCAATACAGCAACGGCAAAGGCTCGCACCGGGGTAGGGATGTCCCGGGAGAGCGTGAGAGAAGGTGGCAGGCGCCGAGAGCGACCGCAGCAGGGGAGGGATTATGACGGTTTGGACGCCGCGCTGCGATGTGGGGTTTCCGGCAATGACCTTTGGCCCTTCCGGGGGAAGACAGTTCAGCTGACGCTGGCGGCCTTGTTCCCCGTGCTGGAAACCCCGATGACCATTCGACCACTGGCGCTAGCCGTCTCGTTTTCCCTGGCCACCGTGCTGGCCGCCTGTTCGCCGTCCTCGCAACCAGCGGCCGGCGACAGCACCGCGCAGGCGCCGCAGGCCGACAAGGCTGCGCAGCTGAACCAGTTGTACGCCGACTATTGGGAAGGCGTGCTCAAACTGAACCCGCTGCAGGCCACCTTCCAGGGCGACAACCGTTACAACGACCAGCTGCCGGACTTCGGCTCGGCCGAGTTCCGCAAGCAGAGCCACGACTTCACCCAGGAATGGCTGGGCAAGGCCGAGAAGATCGGTGATGCCGGCCTGGCGGGGCAGGACCTGCTCAGCTACCGCATTTTCGTCGAAGAGCAGAAGCAGTCGCTGGAAGGGGAGAAGTTCCCGACCTGGATGATGCCGGTCAACCAGATGGGCTCCACCGTCAGCTATGCGGTGATGCTGGGTTCGGGCCAGGTCGCGCAGCCGTTCAAGACGGTCAAGGATTACGACAACTGGCTGGCGCGTGCGGCACGCATCCCAGTGCTGCTGGAAACCGAGAACGCCAACATGCGCGAAGGCATGAAGGCCGGCGTGGTGCAGCCGCGGGTGCTGATGGAAAAAGTGGTGCCGCAGTTCGATGAGCTGATCACCGCCAAGGCTGAGGACAGCCAGTTCTGGGGGCCGATCAAACTGCTGCCGGCTGACTTCTCGCAGGCCGACAAGGATCGCCTGACCGAAGCCTTCCGTGCGGTGATCAACGACAAGTTGATGCCGGCGATCAAGCAGCAGCGTGATTTCATTGCCAACGAATACCTGCCGGCGACCCGTGATACGGTCGGTCTGGATTCGCTGCCGGACGGCAAGGCGTGGTACGCCTTCAACGCCAAGCAGAGCACCACCACTGCGCAGACCCCGGAGCAGATCCACGAGATCGGCCTGCAGGAAGTGGCACGCATCCACGCTGAGATCCAGACGGTGATGACCGAGGTGGGCTTCAAGGGCTCGCTGCAGGAATTCTTCACCTTCATGCAGAAGGACAAGCAGTTCGAGTTCAAGTCCGAACCGGAGCTGCTGGAGCATTACCGCGGGCTTGAGGCCAAGATCAACGCGAACGTGCCGAAGCTGTTCTCGCTGACCCCGAAGGCTGGTTTCGAGATCCGCCCGATCGAGGCCTTCCGTGCCAAGTCGGCTGCTGGCGGTGAGTACATGCAGCCCAGCGAAGACGGCAGCCGCCCGGGCATCTTCTATGTGAACACCTACGACTTGCCGACGCGCAAGACCTGGGACGCCGAAGACCTGTTCCTGCATGAAGCCATCCCGGGCCATCACTTCCAGCTGGCGTTGCAGCAGGAACTGAAGGGCGTGCCGGCGTTCCGTCGCTTCGGTGGCGAGACTGCCTTCATCGAAGGCTGGGGCTTGTATGCCGAAAGCCTGGGCAAGGACCTGGGGGTCTACACCGACCCGTACAGCTACTTCGGTCGCCTGCAGGGCGAACTCTGGCGCGCGGTGCGCCTGGTAGTGGACACCGGCCTGCACTCCAAGGGCTGGACCCGCCAGCAGGTACTGGACTACATGTTCGCCAATTCCTCGGTGAGCGAGCCGGATGCCGTTGCCGAAGCCGAGCGTTACATCGCATGGCCGGGCCAGGCGCTGGCTTACAAGACCGGCGAACTGAAGATCCAGGAACTGCGCAAGCGCGCACAGGACAAGCTGGGCGCCAAGTTCGACATCCGCGAGTTCCATGCCGAAGTGCTGAAGGATGGCTCGGTGCCGCTGGACGTGCTGGACGAGAAGCTCAACGCCTGGATCGCCGAAAAGTCCAAGTAAGCGGCGCAGCCGCTTACATGTAGTGCCGAGCCATGCTCGGCATAGGGCATTAGCGCAAAGAGCCAACCCCTCTCCTTGGCCTTCGGCCAAAGGGAGGGAGCAGGTGCGTAGTGCCGAGCCATGCTCGGCAAGGGGCATTACCGGCAGTGTGGCAGGCCACATTGCCGGTTTTGTTTTGGTTGGCCTGTAACGCCCCAGCCGAGCATGGCTCGGCTCTACGTCAATCGACGGCCAACCGTAATTTTTCACCGTTCGGCCGTACGTAGTGTTCCAGCCATAACCGCGCGATCTGCCATGTAGCCATGGCACAGTGCGCGATCCCCCTTCAAACCTGTTGGCGGCGTGATCGCGGGCGTTCTCCGTGTCGCCGCTGTTGTTGCCGATGACTCTATTCGTATCGCTGATCCTGCCCTTGCTGGCCATCTGGTTGTGGTGGCCAGTCGCTCCCTTGTCCAAGCGCCAGCGCCGCTGGCGTATCGCCATTACCGTTGGCCTGGCCCTGGTCGGGCTCGGCTTCGCCACGCTGTGGCGGCTGGATGTATTCAGCTACTCGGTCGAAGCCTGGATCCAGCTGGTGTTCGGTTGGGTGCTGGTGATGTTCGTATTGCTGCTGGCTTTCCTGCTGTTGCGCGAAGCTGGTTGGCTGTTGTCACGCCTGCTGCCACGCAGCTCGCGGATCGCGATGTTGTGGCACGGCAGCGGCTTCAATCACGGAGCGGCAACGGTGATCGTGCTGCTCGCCACGCTGGGCATCTACAACGGGCTCAAGCCGCCGCAGGTGCATGAGCGCGATCTGGTCGTGCCGCATCTGCCCAGGGAAATGGATGGCCTGCGCATGGCGGTATTGGCCGACCTGCATATCAGCCCGGTCAAGCGCACGTGGCGGACCCAGCGCATCGTCGACGCCACGCTCGCGGCGAAGCCCGATCTGATCGTTCTGCCCGGTGACATGGCCGACGGTGGTCTCGAAGACAGTGGCCGCTTCGCCGAGCCTTTGGCCCAGTTGAAGGCGCCTTACGGGGTATGGCTGGCCCCCGGCAACCACGAGTACTACTACGACTACGCTGCGTGGATGGCGCACTTCCGGCAGATGGGGCTGGGCGTGCTGGAGAACCAGACTGCGACCCTGTCGATCAACGGGCGCACGCTGGCGATGTCGGGCATTGGTGACCTGGCCGCATTGAAACAGGCCCCGTACATGCACGGCGGGTTGCCGCCGGACATGCCGGCGGTGGTGAACGGCGGAAAGGGCAGTGATGTACACATCCTGCTCGCTCACCAGCCGAAGCAGGCGCGCGCCGCTGCGGCAACTGGCGCCATTGACCTGCAGGTATCCGGCCATACCCATGGTGGCCACATGCTGGGCTTCGACCGCTGGGTGGTGGCCCCATTCAACCACGGCTATGTGCGTGGCGAGTACCGGGTGCAGGACATGACCTTGTTCGTCAGCAGCGGCGTCGGCCAGTGGGATGGCTTCACCGCGCGGCTGGGCGTCCGCTCCAGCATCGATGTGCTTGTGCTGCGCAGCCCGGCCAAGTAACCACCGGGCTTGTGGGAGCGGCGTAAGCCGCGAAGCTGGTGTTGCCAAATCCATTGGCGGCTTTGCGATCTGATGATTCGCCTGCTTTGTGGCTTACGCCGCTCCCACGAGAAAGCAGGGCCCGATGTCAGTTCGGTCAGGTATCGAGGTCGGCCTCGCTATCAGCAGTATTCCTGCGTTTGTCCGGCATCAGTTTCGGCAGTGTACTCACTACCGCCAAGGCCGCGATGGTAGTGATGAAGGCCACCATCTCCATGCCCATGCCGGCTGCCATGCCGATTGCCGCCGTCATCCAGATGCCGGCGGCGGTGGTCAGGCCCTGGATGCGTTCTTCATTGTCGAGCTTGAGGATGGCGCCAGCGCCGAGGAAGCCGATGCCGGAGACGATGCCCTGCATCACGCGGGTGACATCGGCGCCCGAAATGCCCATCTGCAAGGGTGCCAATACGAACAACGCCGAACCCACCGAGACCAGGATATGGGTCTTCAAGCCGGCCGCGCGCCCTTTGCGCTCGCGTTCGAGACCAAGCAGTCCGCCCAGCACGATCGCTGTGGCCAGGCGCGAGACGATGACCGTCAGTGTGCCGACATCGGGAATGGCGAACTCGGCGGCCAGCGCCTGACCGATTTCTTCGGTGATGCTCATGCAAGTGCGTCCTTGGTTGCCGATGCGGCCGGAGGGCGGGCGATGGTGCTGATCGTGCGCAGGGTTTGCTTTACCGGTGGTGATGCTGCCGTGCTGCTGGCGTGAAATAGGCGCGGGCTGGAACGCCCCGTCGCGGCGGGTTCCGCATGCAGAAACGGCCCCGTCAGGGGCCGTCCTTCGGTCTGTCGCTCAGGCGATTACAGCGTGATCTGGTCGAAACGCTCGACCCGGGTGTGGCCGTGGGTGGCCTCGCCGGTACGCGGCTGCGGGTAATCGCTGAGGCGGTCGACCAGCACCGTCTGCAGGCCGGCCTCGCGGGCGGCGTCCAGCTCTTCGACCACGTCGGACAGGAACAGGATCTTGGCCGGGTCGATGTTGATGGCCTTGGCGATATGCGCATAGCTCGGCGCTTCGCGCTTGCCGCCGACTTCGGTGTCGAAGTTGCCCGAGAACAGGCTGTTCAAGTCACCGGCATCGCTGAAGCCGAAGAACAGCTTCTGCGCCGGCACCGAACCGGAGGAGTACACGTAGAGCGGCAGGCCGCTGGCCTGCCAGCCGCGCAGCACGTCGGCCACTTCCGGGTACAGGTGGGCGGTGTAGTCGCCATTGCGATAACCCACATCCCAGAGCATGCCCTGCAGCGCCTTCAGCGCGGTGTGCTTGCGGTCCTGGTCGATCCAGCCCTGCAGGGTTTCGACGATGACTTCGTCCTGGCAGGCGCCGGCGGCGATTTCGGTCGCCACCGCATCCAGCCACTGGCGGACCTGCGGCTCGTTGCCGTGTGCCTGCACGAAGCCGGGCAGGGCGTTGCGGGCATACGGGAACAGCACTTCCTTGACGAAGGAAATGCTGGAGGTGGTGCCCTCGATGTCGGTGAGGATGGCTTTGATGGTCATGCTTATCTTCCTGCAGGGTGCATTCTTCGACACCTGTGCGTGGTTGTTGGAGATAGGGGGCAAGAGCCAAGAGCTGCCCTCACCCCAACCCCTCTCCCGTGAACGGGAGAGGGGCTTGAGCAGAAGTCGGGCTCAGAGAGTGCTGGGCTCGTAGCGGGGGAAGCGCTGGGCGATGTCGGTGCCGGTGAAGTGGCCGACCCAGCCGTCCGGCTCGGTGAAGAAGCGGATGGCGGCGAAGCTGGGTTCCTCGCCCATGTCGAACCAGTGGTTGACGCTGTCGGGCACCGCGATCAGATCGTCCTTGACGCACTCCACTTCATAGACCTTGTCGCCAACGTGCAGGGTGAACAGGCCCGAGCCGGCGACGAAGAAACGGACTTCGTCTTCCTTGTGGTAATGCTCGTCGAGGAACTTCTTGCGGATCTCGGCGCGTGCCGGGTTGTCCGGGGCGATGGACGCTACGTCCACGCTCTTGAAGCCGTGCTCGGCTACCAGACGGTCGATGTCCTCACGGTATGCAGCGAACACTTCTTCCTGGCTGGCGCCCGGTGCAACCGGGTGCTTGGCCTGCCAGCGTTCGAAAGTGACACCGATCTTGCTCAGTTCGGCGGCGATGACCTCGCCGTCGCGGCTGTCAAACAGCGGTGCGTCCGGGGCGGTTTCATTGAAAATGCGCAGTCGGCTCATGGGGGACTCGACGTAGTAGAAGGAAGGATCAGGCGTGGCCGCGCAGGCGGCGCAGCTCCAGTTCGCAATGCAGCAGGAACTCGAAGGCCTCCAAGTGGCGACGGGCTTCGGCCATGTCGCGGCCCCAGGCATACAGGCCGTGGCCGTCTATCAGATAGCCCCACATCGGCCCCTTGTCGAGTTCTGCCTCGACCTGGGCGGCCAACACATCCATGTCCTGTGTGTTGGGGAACACCTTCAGGTCGACGGCGGTTTCGTGGGTGGAGTTGCCGTGCAGGGCCTTGAGCAGCTCGTAGCCCTCCAGGCGGATATGACCGTCGCTGCCGTACAGGCGCGAGGCGATGGTCTGCACCGGCGAATGGGTGTGCAGCACGCAGCCGACTTCCGGGAAACGGGCATAGAGCTGGGTGTGCAGCAGGGTTTCAGCGGACGGGCGCAGCGGGCGGCCCACGGCCTTGCCGTCGAAATCCACCACCATGATGTCGCTTTCGATCAGCCGCCCCTTGTCCTTGCCGGACACGGTGATGGCCGCATGCTGGTCATCCAGCCGATGCGAGAAGTTGCTGCTGGTGGCAGGTGTCCAGCCGGAGTGGGCCAGCTCACGGATGTTGTCGATCAGCAGCTGAGCCAGTTCGCTCAGTCGCTGGGTGTCGTAGGGGACGGTAGGCGCGTTCATGGGCCCATTCTACTAAGAACGCCAGCAGGTTCATGCATGCATCCGGATGGAACTGATGCCAGCAGGGAATATGGGAGGAACCGAGGAGCGCCGTCCCCGTAGCCCGGGTAAGCGAACGCGCACCCGGGAGTTTGGAAGACAGGTCTCCGAGAACGGCCCCGGGGTGCGCGTTCGCTTACCCGGGCTACGGGCGGTGCGGGCTTATCCAGCAACGAAAAAGCCCGGGATTGCTCCCGGGCTTCAGGTTTGTCATCGGCCGACAATTCAGCCGTTCCTGGCCTTGTTGGCAGCATTGAGCTTGCTGTGGCGCACGCCGTACAGGAAATAGATGATGAAACCGGTAAGGGTCCATACACCCATCAGCATCCAGTTATGCAGGGTCATCGCGGTCAGCAGGGCGATGCAGCTGAGCACGCCGAGGCTGCAGATCAACCAGGCCATCGGGATACGGAACGGGCGCGGCAGGTCCGGTTGGGTGCGGCGCAGAACCAGCACGCCTGCGCAGACCGCGGCAAAGGCGATCAGCGTGCCCATCGAGGTCAGTTCACCGAGGATGTCCAGCGGGAACAATGCAGCCAGCAGGGCGATGCCGATGCCGGTGATGACGGTATTGATGTGCGGGGTGCGGTACTTGGGGTGGATCTTGGTGAACACCGGCGGCAACAAGCCGTCGCGGCCCATGATCATGAAGATGCGCGGCTGGCCGATCACCATCACCAGAACCACCGAGGCCAGGCCGATGAGTGCGCCGATTTCGACGATGATGCGCAGCCAGTCCAGTTGTGGGTGTGCGGCAACGGCGGTGACCACC
>Ga0308157_10002390_pt1 | contig 31020 bp, 26 predicted proteins | sample PhyBR1_FD_201035 | JGI IMG/M metagenome (GOLD analysis project Ga0308157, IMG submission 201035) | Phyllosphere microbial communities from UC Gill Tract Community Farm, Albany, California, United States - DLSLB.R1 | ecosystem: Host-associated > Plants > Phyllosphere > Unclassified | place: USA...
GCTTGTACGGGCGCTCGGCGATCACGCGCAGGCCCATGTTTTCCATCATCGGCAGCACGTCGGACAGCGGAATGTCTTCCAGCTGGCGGTACAGCTTCAGACGCAGGCCATCGACCTCGTCACGACGGATCGCCTGCAGGCTCAGGCGCAGGTCGTCCGGGCCGGTCAGTGCATCCAGCTGGGCAACGTCGGCCGCAGCGATTTCGGCACTGGAATCTTCGATGTAACCGGCAGGCAGGGCCTTGCCGATACGCGAGGCAATGCGCAGGCCTTCGCCTTCACCATGGCTGTTGACCAGCGCTTCGCGCAGGTCGTCCTGCCAGTTGCGCAGCACGTGGGCCAGACGCTTCTCCATGCCCTCCACGTCCAGCTCCAGGCTCTCACCAGCCTTGGGACGCACGATCAGGTGCACCTGGGCCAGCGGCGAGTCACCTAGCACCACGCTGGAATCGACGTATTCGCCGTGCAGCGCATCCTTCAACATGCTTTCAACGCGCAGGCGCACGTCGGTGTTGAACCGCTCGCGCGGCAGGAACACCAGCGCCGAGATGAAACGGCTGAACTTGTCGCGGCGCAGGAACAGGCGGCTACGCACACGCTCCTGCAGGCCGAGCACGCCCATGGCGGTGCGGAAGAGTTCGTCCTCGCTGGACTGGAACAGCTCTTCGCGCGGCAGCGACTCCAGGATGTGGCGCAGTGCCTTGCCGCTGTGGCTGGACAGGCTCAGACCCGAACGCGCCATAACGTTCTCATAGCGCTGGCGCACCAGCGGGATTTCCCACGGACGGCGGTTGTACGCGCTGGAGGTGAACAGGCCGAGGAAGCGCTGCTCGCCGATGATCTTGCCCTTGGCGTCGAATTCCAGCACGCCGATGTAGTCCATGTAGCCGCCGCGGTGGATGTGCGAGCGGGCATTGGTCTTGGTCAGGATCAGTGCATCGTGCAGGCTGCTGGTGGCGTTCAGGCCTTCGGCGGCCAAGCCCTTGACCGGGCGCGCGACCATCGTGTCCTTGCCACGCATCAGGCCCAGGCCGGTGCCGTTCTGGGCGACCAGTACTTCTTCCTTGCCCTTCTTCTCGACCTTGTATTCGCGGTAGCCGAAGAAGGTGAAATGGTTGTCGGCGGCCCAGCGCAGGAATTCCTGTGCTTCGGCGCGCGAGGCCTTGCTGACCGGCAACGGACGCTTGCCGAGGTCTTCGGCAAGTGCCACGGCCTTGTCGGTCATCGGCTGCCAGTCCTTGACGATGGCGCGCACATCTTCAACGGCGCCGCCAACCCGCTTGGCAACCGCTTCCAGTGCGTCGGCCGGCTGGCGGTCGATTTCCAGCAGCATCACCGATTCCAGCGCGCCGTCACCAACGCCGCTGAGCTTGCCGGCCTTGTCGCGCGCGATACTGATCACCGGATGGCCCAGCACATGCACGCCGATGCCCTGCTCGGCCAACGCCAGCGTCACCGTGTCCACCAGGAAGGGCATGTCGTCGTTGACGATCTGCAGCACGGTGTGGGCCGATTCCCAGCCGTCCGCCTTCAGCGTCGGGTTGAAGACGCGCACATTGGCCTTGCCGGGTTTGCGGGTGCGAGCGAACTCCAGCATGCCCGCCGCCAGCACCGACCAGACATCGGCCGGGTGCAGCTTGAATTCGTCGGCTTCCATGCGCTTGTAGAAAGCCGTAGCAAATGCCACCGCCTGCGCCTGCGCGGCCGCAGCGGGATAACGCTTCCGCAAGGCTGCAAATACCGGTTCTAGCGAGAGGCCGGCATCGGCGATGTTCTGCTTGGTGGCCGGTTTGGTTTTCGTCTTTACGGACTTGGCAGCACTGTTTTGCGATTTCATGGCAGAGCTTTGGGTGTTGCTCGGTTGGAGAAACCACGATTGTATCGCCGGCAACAAAAAGAACCTTGCTGCAGGGCCGCAATATCGCTGAAGCCGGTTTAGCAGAAATGTCTTTTATTCCTCGGGCTTGTAACCAACAGAGGTCAACATCCGATGTCTGCCACCTGAATCTCGGACGCTCTCATTCACTGTGAAAGAAGAATTACATTGCGCCTATTCTGAACTGGACGGTATAGTCCACCGCTTATGCCCTCCCCTGCTCCCCCAACCCCGGTTCGTGACGATCGTGACGAACGCGTGTTTGAAGCCGTGCGCGAACTGCTGGCTACCCAGGGCATGCGGCTGAGCATGGACGGGGTGGCCGCACGCGCCGGCTGCTCCAAGCAGACCCTTTACAGCCGTTACGGCTGCAAACGCGAACTGCTCAGCCAGGCGATGCAGTTGCACGTCAGCGCCGCCACTGCCGGACTCACGGTCTGTCCCGACCAAGCCTTGCGCTCGGTGCTGTTGGATTTCGCTACCAGCTACCTGGAGCAGCGCAACCGCCCCCAGGCCCAGCAGACCGCCCAGCTGATCGGCGCCAGCGCCCACGAATTCCGTGATGAAGCCCGCTTCATCTTCAGCGGCAGCAGCGAAGCGCTGCGCAATCACGTAGCTGAATGGATGCAGACCGAAATGCGTCGCGGTCGCATCAACCATGACGACCCGCATTTCATGGCCGAACTGCTAATAAGCATGATTGCAGGCCAGGACTTTGAACGTCAGCGCTTCCACGCGCCCCATCGCGACGACGCACAGCAGCGTCGGCGATGGGCCGAGTTTGCCGTTGACGGTTTTTTGCGCGCTTTTGCTTCCGCTCAAGCACCACACGCCTCCACAGATAAAAACAACACCCGGAGTTCCTCCCGATGACTGCCCCACTCCGTCTCTTCGCCCTTGCCTGCGCCGCGACATTGACTCTTTCCGCCTGCAAGAAGCCCCAGGAGCAAGCGGCTCCGCCGCCGCCCGACGTTGGCGTGGTGGAAGCAAAGCCGCAGACCCTGCCACTGCAGCGGGAACTGGTTGGCCGCCTGTCGCCCTACCGCTCGGCCGACGTGCGCGCCCGCGTGCCCGGCGTGCTGCAGAAGCGGGTCTACGAGGAAGGCAGCACGGTCAAGGAAGGCCAGGTACTGTTCCTGATCGACCCGGCACCGCTGCAGGCCTCGCTGCAATCGGCTGAAGCGACGCTGGCATCGGCCCGCGCCAGCTACGCCAATGCCCGTGCCACGGCTACCCGCGCCCGCTCACTGGCACCGCAGAGTTATGTGTCCAAGTCGGACCTGGACAACGCCGAAGCCGCTGAACGCTCGGCCGCGGCAGCGGTGCAGCAGGCACAGGCGGCGGTTACCAGCGCCCGCATCAACCTTGGCTACGCCCGCGTCACTGCGCCGATCGCCGGCCAGACCGGCAAGCAACAGGTCACCGAGGGTGCGCTGGTTGGCCAAGGTGATGCCACCTTGTTGACCACGGTCGACCAGATCGATCCGCTCTACGTGAACTTCTCGATGACGTCCAACGAACTGAGCCTGCTGCGCGCGGCCCAGGAACATGGGGCCGTGGCATTGGCTGGCGCGGGCAAGACCACCGTGCAGGTCAATCTCCCCGATGGCACGCCGTACGCGCAGGAAGGCACGCTGGACTTCTCCTCGACCACGGTCGACCCGGCTACCGGTACGGTGTCGCTGCGGGCACAGCTGCCCAACCCGAACCACGTGCTGTTGCCCGGCTCCTTCGTCAGTTTCAAGGCCAACCTTGGCATGCGCAACAACGCATTCCTGGTACCGCAGCAGGCAGTGCAGCGTGATACCCAGGGCGGCTATGTGCTGGTCGTGGGCAAGGACGGCAAGGTTGCACGCAAGAACGTCACCCTGGACAACCAGCAGGGCGGCAACTGGCTGGTGTCCTCCGGCCTGGCTGCCGGTGACCAGGTCATCGTGTCCGGCATCCAGAAGGTGAAGGAAGGCGCAGCGGCGACGGCCAAGCCGTGGCAGCCCGACGCCGCCAAGCCCGCTGCCGCTACACCGGCGGCAGCCCCGGCGAACAAGGAATAACGGGACTCCGCCATGCCTAAATTTTTCATCGAGCATCCCGTCTTCGCCTGGGTGGTGGCGATCCTGATCTCGCTTGGCGGCGTGATCTCGATCCTCAACCTGGGCATCGAGTCCTATCCCAGCGTGGCGCCACCGCAGGTGACCGTCACGGCCAACTATCCGGGGGCCAGTGCGTCCACCGCGGAAAAGTCGGTCACCCAGGTGATCGAGCAGCAGCTGACCGGCATCGACAACCTGATGTACTTCAGCTCGTCGTCGTCCTCCACCGGCCGCGTCACCATCACCCTGACCTTCGACAGCGGCACCGATGCCGACATCGCCCAGGTGCAGGTACAGAACAAGGTGTCGCTGGCAACCCCGCGCCTGCCCTCGGAGGTGACCAAGCAGGGCGTGGTGGTGGCCAAGGCCAACGCCGGCTTCCTGATGGCCGTTGGCGTGCGCTCGGACGACGGCAGCGTCGACCGCGACGCGCTGAACGACATCGTCGGTGCGCGCGTGCTGGAACAGATCTCGCGTGTTCCCGGCGTCGGCAGCACCCAGCAGTTCGGTTCCGAGTACGCGATGCGCGTGTGGCTGAACCCGGAACAGCTGCAGGGCTACCACCTGTCGGCTACCGATGTTTACAACGCCATCGGCACCCAGAACCTGCAGTTCGCCGCCGGCTCGGTGGGCGGTGATCCGGCCCCGAACGGCCAGGCATTCACCGCGACGGTTGCCGCCGAAGGCCGTTACAGCTCGCCGGAGGAGTTCGAGAACACCATCCTGCGGGCCAACAGCGACGGCAGCGTGGTCAAGCTCAAGGATGTCGCCAAGGTCTCCTTCGGTGCGTCCAACTACGGCTTCGACACCAAGTACAACGGCAAGCCGGTGGCGGTGTTCGCGATCCAGCTGCTGCCCGGTGCAAACGCGCTGGACGTCTCCGAGGCGGTCCGCGCCAAGATGGACGAACTGGCACCGAGCTTCCCGCCCGGCGTGAGCTGGTTCACCCCGTACGACAGCACGACCTTCGTCACGATCTCGATCGAGGAAGTGATCCACACGCTGGTCGAAGCCATCATCCTGGTGTTCCTGGTGATGCTGATCTTCCTGCAGAACTTCCGCGCGACGATCATCCCCACCCTGGTCATTCCGGTGGCACTGCTTGGCACCTTCATGGGCATGCTGGCGATCGGCTTCACCATCAACCAGCTGACCCTGTTCGCAATGGTGCTGGCGATCGGCATCGTGGTCGATGACGCCATCGTCGTCATCGAGAACGTCGAACGCATCATGACCGAGGAGAAACTCGATCCGAAACCGGCGACGCAGAAGGCGATGAGCCAGATCACCGGCGCGGTGGTGGCCATCACCGTGGTGCTGGCGGCAGTGTTCATTCCGTCGGCGCTGCAGCCTGGCGCGTCCGGTGAAATCTACAAGCAGTTCGCGCTGACCATCGCCATGGCGATGGCGTTCTCCGCCCTGCTGGCACTGACCTTCACCCCGGCATTGTGCGCGGCGTTCCTCAAGCCGACCCACAACGAGCACCCGAACTGGGTCTACCGCACCTTCAACAAGTACTACGGCAAGCTGGAAAAGAGCTACGTCGGCACCGTCGGTGGCGTCATCAAGCACGCTCCGCGCTGGATGATGGTATTCGCCCTGCTGCTGGTGCTGTGTGGCTTCCTGTTTACCCGCCTGCCGGGCAGCTTCCTGCCGGAAGAAGACCAGGGCTATGCGTTGGCCATCGTGCAGTTGCCGCCGGGTGCCACCAAGACCCGCACCAGCGCCGTCTTCGATCAATTGCTGGGCACGCTGCAGGAAGAAGAGGCCTTTGAAGGCCTGATGCAGATCACCGGCTTCAGCTTCATCGGCGCCGGCGAGAACGTGGGCATGGCCTTCGTCCGCCTCAAGGACTGGGGTGATCGCAAGGAAACTGCGCCTGAGTTCATCCAGAAAATGAACCAGAAGGCCTACGGCATCAAGGACGCGCAGATCTTCTTCGTCAACCTGCCGACCGTGCAGGGCCTGGGTCAGTTCGGCGGCTTCGACATGTGGCTGCAGGACCGTACCGGCGCTGGCCAGGACGCCTTGATGGATGCGCGCAATACCTTGTTGGGCGCAGCCAGCCAGGACAAATCACTGGTTGGTGTACGTCCCAACACGCTGGAAAACGCGCCGCAGCTGCAGCTGAAGGTTGACCGCGTGCAGGCCCAGGCCATGGGCGTGTCGGTCAATGACGTCTACACCGCAATCCAGATGATGCTGGCCCCGGTCTACGTCAACGACTTCTTCTATGGCGGCCGCATCAAGCGCGTCAACATGCAGGCCGATGCGGCCTACCGCACTGGTCCAGAGTCGTTGAACAGCTACTTCGTGCCGAGTTCGCTGAGCAAGGACGCCACCGGCCAGCCGGCGATGATCCCGCTCAGCGCGGTGGTGAAGTCGGAGTGGATCTACGCCCCGCCGGCCCTGAACCGCTACAACGGCTATTCGGCGGTCAACATCGTTGGTGCACCGGCGCCGGGCGGCAGCTCCGGTCAGGCGATGAGCACGATGGAGCGGTTGGTGCATGACGACCTGCCGGTTGGCTTCGGCTATGACTGGTCGGGCATGTCCTACCAGGAAATCCTGGCCGGTAACGCCGCAACCCTGCTGATGGTGTTGTCGATCGTTGTGGTGTTCCTGTGCCTTGCCGCCTTGTACGAGAGCTGGTCGATCCCGGTCTCGGTGCTGCTGGTGGTGCCGGTCGGTATCCTTGGCGCGGTCGTGTTCTCGTTGATGCGTGGCCTGCCGAACGATCTGTACTTCAAGATCGGCATGGTGACGGTGATTGGCCTGGCGGCGAAGAACGCGATTCTTATCGTCGAGTTCGCGGTGGAACAGCGTGCGGCAGGCAAGACGTTGCGCGAGGCAACCATCGAAGCGGCGCACCTGCGCTTCCGCCCGATCCTGATGACCTCGTTCGCCTTCATCCTCGGCGTGCTGCCGATGGCGATCTCCACCGGTGCAGGCGCCAACGCCCGTCACTCATTGGGCACTGGCGTGATCGGCGGCATGTTGTTCGCCACCGTGATCGGCGTGTTGCTGATCCCGCTGTTCTTCGTCACCGTGCGCCGCGTGCTGGGTGACAAGCTGGACGAGCAGTCCAAGGAGTACATTGCGCAACACAAGGTACATGCGATCCAGAAGGACCGCTGATACGAAAAGCCCCGGCAATGCCGGGGCTTTTTTTTAGCATTTTGTAGTGCCGAGCCATGCTCGGCAGAGGCATTCCCGGTAACGCCAATGCCGGGCATGGCTCGGCATTGCAGTGCGCTCAGCGCACGCCGGTTTCGTTGCGGGCGATGACCAGACGCTGGATCTCCGACGTGCCCTCATAGATCTCGGTGATCTTGGCATCGCGGAAGTAACGCTCCAGCGGCATTTCCTTGGAATAGCCCATGCCACCGTGGATCTGCACGGCCTGGTGTGCGATCCACATCGCTGCTTCCGATGCAGTCAACTTGGCAACCGCCGCTTCAGTCGAGAAACGCTTGCCCTGCGACTTGGTCCAGGCCGCACGCAGGGTCAGCAACATCGCCGCATCCAACTTGCACTTCATGTCGGCGATCTTGGCCTGGATCATCTGGAAGCTACCGATCGGGGCACCGAACGACTTGCGCTCCTTCACATAGGCCAGCGAGGCTTCATACGCGGCGCGGGCAATACCCACTGCCTGCGAGGCAATACCGATGCGGCCCGAATCCAGCAGGCTCATCGCGATCTTGAAGCCCTCGCCTTCGTTGCCGATCACGTCGTCGGCAGCGGCGATGTAGTCCTGGAACTCGATCTCGCAGGTGGCCGAAGCACGTACGCCAAGCTTGGGCTCGGTCTTGCCACGGCCAAAGCCCGGCTTGCGCGTATCGATCATGAAGGCGGTGATGCCGCGCGAGCCCTTCTCAGGCTCGGTCATCGCAAACAAGACGATGTAGCGGGCCACCGGGCCGGAGGTGATCCAGCTCTTCTGGCCATTGATGACGAACGAACCATCCGCCTGCTTGACCGCGCGGCAACGCATCGCGGTCGCATCGGAACCGGACTGCGATTCAGTCAGCGCGAACGCACCAATCTCGCTGCCTTCGGCAATGGCCCGCACATAGGTCTGCTTCTGCGCTTCGCTGCCGTAGGCCAGCACGGCGTTGCAGAACAGCGAATTGTTGACCGACATGATGGTTGCATGTGCCGCATCCGCAGCCGACACCTCGACGATCGCCAGTACGCTGGAGATCGGGTCCATGCCCGAGCCGCCGTACTCCACCGGCACCTCGATGCCCATCAGGCCGTTCTCACCCAGCAGGCGGATGTTCTCGAGCGGGTACTCGCCAGTGGCATCGAAATGCTCGGCACTGGGCGCGATTTTTTCTTTGGCAATGCGACGCGCGACGTCCTGCAGCATCAGCTGCTCGTCGGAAAAACTGAAGTCCACTACACCCCTCCCAGGGTTGATCAAGTTGCGATTGTAACCATCGCAAGCGCATTCAGCCTATGCATCGCCTTGACCGAAACAGGCAACATTGTGACAATATCTCTATATCGCGATAGGTAGATATTTATGGATCTGGAAGACTGGTCAACCCGTCTGAAAGTGTTCGCCGATGCGACGCGCGTGCGTCTGCTGACGTTGTTGGAACAGGAAGAACTGACCGTGGCCGAGCTCTCGGCCATCACCACGCTGGCGCAGCCGCGCGTGTCCACCCATCTGGCCCGGCTCAAGGAAGCCGGCCTGGTGCGTGACCGTCGTGCTGGCGTCTCGGCCTATTATCGCTTCGACGACGCGGCGCTGGACCCGGCCCAGCGCGCATTGTGGCACGCGCTGAGCACCGGCAGCGATGATCCGCTGCTGCGGCAGGATGCCGAGCGTGTGCCGGCAGTGCTGGCCATGCGCGCCGCCGACCAGAACTGGGCCGACAGCGTCGCCGGCGACATGGAGCGCCACTACTCGCCGGGCCGCACCTGGGAAGCGATGGCGCGCAGCGCATTGCCGCTGCTGGAAACCGGCGACGTGCTGGACATCGCTTCAGGCGACGGCGTACTCGCCGAACTGCTGGCCCCCCATGCACAACGCTACGTCTGCATCGACACCAGTGCGCGCGTGGTCGCCGCCGCCAGCGAGCGCCTGCGCAAGCTGCCCAATGTGGAGGTACTTGAAGGTGACATGCACAAGCTGCCGTTTGCCGACGGCAGTTTTGACCTGGTGGTGCTGATGCATGCCCTCACCTACTCCAGCCAGCCAGCCAAGGCCGTGGCCGAATGTGCCCGCGTGCTGCGACCGGAAGGCAGGCTGATGCTGTGCAGCCTGGCGCGCCACGAACACAAGGTAGCGGTTGAGGCCTACGGCCACGTCAATCTTGGCTTTACCGGCAAGGAACTGCGCAAGTTCGTCGAGAAGGCCGGTCTGGAAGTTTCCAGCCTGGAAACTGTCACTCGCGAAAAGCGCCCGCCACATTTCGAAGTGATCTCGCTGATCGCCCATCGTCCCTGAAGTACACGAACCCGGCCCGCCTCATGCAAGCCCTTCCCTGGCTCCACCCCGACCGCGTCAGCCAGCTGCTGGCCGCACTGGCCAAGCGCATCCTGATCATCGACGGTGCGATGGGCACAATGATCCAGCGCCACCGGCTGGAAGAAGCCGACTACCGCGGGGAACGTTTCGTGGGCGGCTTCGACAGCAAGCATGTGCACGGCGCCGGTTGCGAACACGATCTGAAGGGCAACAACGATCTGTTGCTGCTCAGCCGGCCAGAGGTCATCGCCAGCATCCACAGCGCCTATCTCGACGCTGGCGCCGACCTGTTGGAAACCAATACCTTCAATGCCACCTCGGTCAGCCAGGCCGACTACCACCTCGAGCATCTCGTCTATGAGTTGAACAAGGCCGGCGCACAGGTGGCCCGCGCCTGCTGTGACGCAGCCGAGGCACTTACCCCCGACAAGCCGCGCTTTGTGATCGGCGTGCTCGGCCCGACCAGCCGCACGGCTTCGATCAGCCCTGATGTCAACGATCCGGGGTTCCGCAACACCAGTTTTGATGAACTGCGTACGACCTACCGCGAGGCGATCGAAGGCTTGATCGATGGCGGTGCCGATACGCTGATGGTGGAAACCATCTTCGACACGCTCAACGCCAAGGCCGCACTGTTCGCCATCGAAGAAGTATTCGACGCCCGCGGCGGACGCCTGCCGATCATGATCTCCGGCACCATCACCGATGCTTCGGGCCGCACCTTGTCCGGCCAGACCGCCGAAGCCTTCCATGCATCGGTCGCGCACAGCCAACCGCTGTCGATCGGTTTCAACTGCGCCCTCGGCGCCACCGATATGCGCCCGCACGTGGAAACCCTGGCCCAGGTATCAACCGGCTATGTCAGTGCTCACCCCAACGCCGGCCTCCCCAACGCATTTGGCGAGTACGACGAAACCCCTGAGGAAATGGCCGCGACCTTGAAGGAGTTCGCCGAGTCAGGCCTGCTCAACCTGGTAGGCGGCTGCTGCGGAACCTCACCCGATCACATCCGCGCAATCGCCGACGCCGTCGCCGGTCTGCCACCCCGTGCGCTGCCGCAGGCAGCGGACAAGGCCGCTTGAGGACCATACAGATGAAGAAGATCCTGCTGATCGGTGCCAGTGGCACCTTGGGCTCGGCGGTTGCGCAGCACCTGCGGCAGCAACATGAGGTCATCACCGCTTCGCGTTCGGATCCGCTTCACAGCGTTGATCTGGGCAGCGACGACAGTGTCGGCAAGCTGCTGCAGGCGGTTGGTCCGCTCGATGCCATCGTCGCCACCACCGGCAGCGTCCACTTCGGGCCGGTGACGCAGATGAGCCCGACACAGTTCGCGCAAGGGCTGCATGACAAGCTGCTGGGGCAGGTCCGTCTGGCATTGCTAGGCCAGCACCACCTGCGCGACGGCGGCAGCATCACCTTGACCACCGGCATCCTGACCGAGCAACCGATCGCCCAGGGGGCGAGCGCGACCAGCGTCAATGCTGCCATCGAAGGCTTCGTGCGCGCCGCCGCACTCGAGCTGGAGCGCGGCCTGCGCATCAATGCGGTCAGCCCCAGCGTACTGAGCGAGGCGCTCGATGCCTACGAAGACTTCTTCCCCGGCTTTGAACCGGTTACTGCCAACCGCGCCGCCCTGGCCTACCAGCGCAGCATCGATGGCATCGCCAATGGACAGGTTTTCAAGGTCTGGTAATGAGCAACGACACCACAAGCCACTTCACCCGCCTGTCCGGGCTGGAGCCGCTGGTCATCACCCCGGACCTGCTGTTCATCAACGTCGGTGAACGCACCAACGTGACCGGCAGCGCGCAGTTCCGCAAGCTGGTCAAGGAAGAACGCTACGAAGAAGCAGTCGACGTCGCACGCCAGCAGGTAGCCAGCGGCGCGCAGATCCTCGACGTCAACATGGACGAGGGCCTGATCGACTCCGAGAAGGCGATGACCCGCTTCCTCAACCTGATCATGTCCGAGCCGGACATCGCCCGGATTCCGGTGATGGTCGATTCGTCCAAGTGGAGCGTGATCGAAGCCGGCCTGAAGTGCCTGCAGGGCAAGAGCGTGGTCAACTCGATCTCGCTCAAGGAAGGCGAAGCTGCATTCCTGGAACACGCGCGCCTGGTGCGCCGTTATGGCGCCGCCGCGGTGGTGATGGCTTTCGACGAAGTGGGCCAGGCCGATACCTGCGAGCGCAAGGTGGAAATCTGCACCCGTGCCTACCGCATCCTGACCGAGCAGGTTGGCTTCCCGCCGGAAGACATCATCTTCGACCCGAATATCTTTGCCGTTGCCACCGGCATCGAGGAGCACGACAACTACGCGGTGGACTTCATCGAAGCTACCCGCATCATCAAACGCACGCTGCCGCATTGCCACGTATCCGGCGGTGTCTCGAACGTATCGTTTTCCTTCCGTGGCAATGAGACAGTGCGGCAGGCAATCCACTCGGTGTTCCTGTACCACGCCATCAAGGCTGGGATGGACATGGGCATCGTCAACGCCGGCGCAATGCCGATCTACGACCAGCTCGATCCGGAACTGCGCGAGCGCGTGGAGGATGTGATCCTCAACCGCCGCCCTGATGGCACCGAGCGGTTGCTGGAGATCGCCGAACGCTACAAGGGCAAGAAGGGCGAGAAGAAAGTCGAGGACCTGGCCTGGCGTGAGCGTCCGGTGCGCGAACGCCTGGCGCATGCACTGGTGCAGGGCCTTGATGCCTGGGTCGAAGAGGACACCGAGGAAGCCCGCCAGCAATCGAAGCGCCCGTTGGACGTCATCGAAGGCCCACTGATGGATGGCATGAACGTGGTCGGCGATCTGTTCGGCGCCGGCAAGATGTTCCTGCCACAGGTGGTCAAGTCCGCACGGGTGATGAAGAAAGCGGTTGCTTACCTGCTGCCCTTCATCGAGGAAGAAAAAGCGCGGACCGGTGAAGTCGGAAAGTCCAATGGCAAGATCATCATGGCAACGGTCAAGGGTGACGTGCACGACATCGGCAAGAACATCGTCGGCGTGGTGCTTGCCTGCAACAACTTCGAGGTCGTCGACCTTGGCGTGATGGTGCCGGCACAGAAAATCCTGGATGCCGCGCGTGCCGAGAACGCCGACATCATCGGCCTGTCCGGGCTGATCACCCCGTCTCTGGAAGAGATGAGCCACGTCGCCAGGGAAATGCAGCGACAGGGTTTCGAGATGCCATTGATGATCGGCGGTGCAACCACTTCGCGCGCGCATACCGCGTTGAAGATCGACCCGTTCTACAGTGCCCCGACGGTCTGGGTAAAGGATGCCTCGCGTGCGGTGGGTGTGGCCCAGTCGCTGATCTCAACGGAGCTGCGCGACAACTTCGTCGCCGCCAACGATGCCGACTATGCCGACATCCGCCAGCGTCACCGCAACCGTGGTGATGCCAAGCGTCTGGTCTCGCTCGAGCACGCGCGCGGCCAGCGCTTCAGCTGCGACTGGAGCCAGTACACACCGCCAACCCCGAACCAGCCCGGCGTGCATGTGTTCGACAACTATCCGCTGGAAGACCTGCTGCCGGTCATCGACTGGACGCCGTTCTTCCAGGCATGGGAGCTTGCCGGAAAGTTCCCGGCAATCCTCACCGATGAAATCGTTGGCACGCAGGCAAGTGACCTGTTCGCCGATGCGCAGGCGATGTTGAAGCGGATCGTGGATGAGAAGTGGCTGACAGCGCGGGCCGTGTTTGGAATCTGGCCGGCGAATAGTGATGGCGACGACGTGCAGATTTCCCTTCTCCCTCACGGAGAAGGTGCCGCTTCTTCCCTTCTCCCGCTTGCGGGAGAAGGTGCCCGAAGGGCGCATGAGGGCAAGCTTTTGGCTCCATCGCTTGTGCCGTCTGCCCTCACCCCAACCCCTCTCCCGGAGGGAGAGGGGCTTGAGCAGCAAACCCTGCACTTCCTCCGCCAACAGGTCGACAAGCCTGCCGAGCGCCCTGACTTCTGCCTGGCCGATTTCATCGCGCCGGCAGACAGCGGCAAGCAGGACTGGATCGGTGCGTTCGCGGTCACCGCCGGCATCGGCATCGATGCGCACGTTGCCCGCTTCGAGGCCGACCATGATGACTACAACGCCATCCTGCTCAAGGCGTTGGCCGATCGCTTGGCCGAGGCCATGGCCGAACGCCTGCACCAGCGCGTACGCACCGAATTCTGGGGCTATGCCAAGGATGAGCAGCTCGACAATGAGGCTTTGATCGCCGAGAAGTACAGCGGCATCCGCCCTGCCCCCGGCTACCCGGCCTGCCCCGAGCACAGTGAGAAGCAGACCATCTTCCAGCTGCTCGACGCCGAAGGTATCGGCATGTCTCTGACCGAAAGCTTCGCCATGCTGCCGACCGCGGCGGTATCCGGCTATTACTTCAGCCACCCGCAAAGCCAGTACTTCGTGGTTGGCCGGGTATCGCGCGAGCAGGTCACCGACTACGCCAAGCGCAAGGGCGTGGAGCGGGCGCAGGTAGAACGCTGGCTGGCCTCCAACCTCGACTACGATCCGGAATAACCGGCAACTGCCGGCGGCGACAACAGCGCCGCCAGCACCTATCCTGCCCGCAGCCCTCCAAGCCCATTTCCCATGCAAAACCGCAATGCAGAGCTGATCCGCAAGCACGCCGCGCCCGGCCGCATCGGCCTGTGCGGCACCGATGACTGGGTCGGCAAGGCCATCCGCAAGGCGCAGGCGCCATTGACCCAGGACGGCCATCGCAGCCTGTGGTCGCATGCATTCCTGTTCAGCGAGCAACGGCTGGATGGCCACTGGTGGGTTCTTGAATCGGACCTGGACCTGCGCAACCGGCAGCTGCGCCTCGGCGCGCAGGAAAACCGCGCAGACCGCTACTTCGATGATGAAGCCTTCCCCAACCTGGCGATCCTCGATTTCGGTCTGGATGCCGCCCAGACCCACAAAGTACAGGTCGCCGCATTGGACCTGCTGGCCGGCTTGTCCAGCTATTCATTGAGCGAACTGGTCGGCACCTTGTTCGCGATGCACAGCACGCGCCTGCGCCGCCGCAGCAACCTGCTTTCCAAGGAAGGGGCGCTGTACTGCTCAGCGATGGTGCAGCACTGCTACAGCGCCGCCGGCATCGAACTGCTGCCTGGCGTGCATGGCAAGAACGTAGCGCCTCAGGACATCTACGACGCCGCCCTGCCGCACACCACCCATTCGCTGATCCGCGACCTTGGCATTTCCAGCCTGCGCCGGTTCTCCCACAGCGCCAAGGAACTGCTCACCACCCCGGTCGAAGACCTGCTCTGAGCCTTGCGCCGGTGCCAGCCTTCGTCATCGCTGCAACTGTTCGATCATTTCCATCAACAGCGCGGCAAGCGCCTTGACCTCCGGGTCCGCCGAGGGACGGTGCAGGATCGCCAGTTCGATGCTGGATATCTCCGGCAAACCGGTTTCCGGCCCCAGCACCACATGACCAGGCATCACTGCGCGTGCGGGCAACAAGCTGATGCCAAGGCCATCCGCTACCGCCGACTGGATGCCGCCGAGACTGGAACTGGTGAAGCTGATGCGCCAGCGTCGGCCCAGGGTTTCTATCGCATCGATCATGTCCTCGCGGTATAGCCCACGCGGCGGGAACGCAGCCAGCGGAACCGGGTCCAGGCCCAGCGATGGCGTCGCCGCGCTGTCTATCCAGCACATCGGTTCTGGCCAGCAAGCCACCACTTCACGGCTGCCGCGGCGTTGTTTGACCAGGATCAGGTCCAGCTCCCCGCGGTCGTAGCCATCGGCCAGCGACCGGCTCAGGCCACTGCTGACTTCCAGCTTCACCCGTGGATGTGTCCTGCTGAATTCGGCCAGCACCCCGGTGCTGCGCCCAGCCGCGAAATCCTCCGGCACCCCGAGACGGATCACGGTGACTGCGCCACCACCAGACAGCGCCTCACCCAGTTGTTCGTTCAAGGACAGCATGCGGCGGGCATAGCCAAGCACGGTTTCGCCCATGTCGGTCGGACGCACATCGCGCATGCCGCGATCAAGCAGGCGCTGCCCGGCGAGTGACTCCAGCCGCTGCACCTTCTGGCTGATGGTCGACTGGGTCGAATGCAGGCGGGCGGCGGCAGCGGTGAAACTGCCGCAATCAGCCACCATCACCAAGGCGCGCAGCAGATCCAGCTCGAAGTGCACCCTATTCGGTTTTGAACTGACCTCGACCATCACATTTAATTTCACGATAGATCGTGTGGCTTGTAGCATCCGCCTTGGCCCTCGCGCAAATTCCCGCAGACCCTGCGTCAGCGCCGCTCGGCCCGTTGCAAGCGCTTGCGCTCGCTGGCACGAACCGGCGCGGCCACCATGCCCACCATTGGAAGTCCCATGAAGAACACGCTCTGCCTTGCCCTGTCCGCCCTGCTGGCAACCGCACCGGCTGCCGCCAGCAACGCCAAGGCCGATCTGCTGATCCGCCACGCTACCGTCATCGATGTCGAACATGGCCGCGCCGTACCGGCGCAGGCCGTGGTCATCGGCGACGGCAGCATCCTTGCGGTCGGTGAGGATTCAGCGCTTGCGCGGCAATGGCAGGCGACGACCACGGTCGATGCAAGCGGTCGTTACCTGATTCCAGGGCTGTGGGACATGCATGTCCATTTTGGCGGCGGCCCCGCGTTGATCGATGAAAACAAGGCGCTGCTCCCGCTTTACGTCGCCCATGGCATCACCACGGTCCGCGACGCCTCCGGTGACCTTGCCGAGCAAGTGCTTTCCTGGCGCGGGCAGATTGCGGCTGGCACGTTGTTCGGCCCGCAGCTGTTCACTTCCGGCGCCAAGATCGAAGGTATCGCCCCGGTCTGGAAGGGGACCATCGAGGCCGGCGACAAAGCCGGCGTGGACGCCGCACTGGACCGCGAACAACGTGATCAGGTCGACTTCGTCAAGATCACCGACAGCACCTTGAAACCGGAGCTGTTCCTGTATGCGGTCAGCCAGGCCAGGCAGCGCGGCCTGCGCACCTCCGGTCATGTGCCGATGGCACTGACCGTTGGCCAGGCCGTCGACGCCGGCATGAGTTCGATCGAGCACCTGGATTACGCCTTCAAGGCTGGCGTGAAGGATGAGGCGGCGATCGCCGCGGATTTCGCCGCCGGCCGCATTGACCGCGCCGAGGCCAACCGCCGCCTGCATGCAGGGTTCGATGCAGCCACCGCAATGGCCGCATATCGGCACTTCGCCGAAAAGGATGTCGCGGTCACACCGACCCTGGACGGTGGCCGCATCATCGACTTCCTCGATGTCGAGCCGCGTGACAACGACCCTTACCTGGCCTACATCGGCCCTGGCCTGCGCCAGACCTATGCCTGGCGCGTGGAGCGCGCTGCCAAGGCAACCCCCGAGCAGATCGCTGCCCGCCATACGCACTACGCCCAGGTCGCGGCGGTGTTGCCAATGCTGCAGGCGGCCGGCGTGCGCATCATGGCCGGTACCGACGCAGGCTTTCTGAACTCCTACAACTTCCCGGGAATCGGCCTGCACAACGAGCTGGCCCTGTATGTGCGCGAAGGGCTGACACCGGTGCAGGCACTGCAATCAGCTACCCGCGCAGGCCCCACCTGGTTCGGCAAGCTGGACCGCTACGGTGCGATCGCCGAAGGCAAGGCGGCGGACCTCGTCCTGCTGGAGCGCAATCCACTGCAGGACATCGGAGCTACCCGGACCATCAACACCGTGGTCCTGCGCGGCAAGGTCTATGACCGCGCCGCCCTCGACGCCATGCTCGCCGAAACCAAGGCACAGGTCAGCGCGTGGAACGCTCAGGCCAAGCCCTGATCGCCATGCCACTGCCCCAGCTACATGGGGCAGTGGCGGCAACCTGGCTGGTCACGTGCGACGCAGCTGCGATCGCTGGCATAGGAACAGAAAAAAACCCCATGCGCCTGGCTGCACTGCGCTCGCCCAGGCGACGTTGAACAACCGTTCCATCGCCCGGTCGGCTTACCTTCAACATCGGGATTCAGCCGGATCGCCGATCGGCGACCTGCAATCCAAACCCGGCAGAAGGCACAATAGGCCGCGCGGTGCATGCCGCCACACTCCCCCGGTCTACCCAGCGCATCCAGCGCCTATCCATGACGTCCGTTGCCCTGCCACCGCAGGCCGTGCCAACCGCACGGCTGTCGAGCTTCTACTTCTTCTACTACGCCGCGCTGGGTGCATTCACGCCGTACTGGAGCCTGTACCTGCAGTCGCGCGGCATGACCGTCACCGCGATCAGCGTGATGATGAGCCTGTGGTACGCCACGCGGGTCATCGCGCCCAGTACCTGGACCTCGCTGGCAGCCGTCTCGCCCAAGCCGATCCGCTGGTTGCGGGCCGGCTGCGTGCTGACCATCGCCTGCTTCGCCGGCTTTCTGGTGCCGGCACCGCAGTGGACCCTCTACGCGGTGATGATCGCGTTCTGCTTCTTCTACAACGCGGTGATGCCGCAGTTCGAATCCATCACCCTTACCCACCTTGGCAGCGACAGCCACCGCTACGGCATGATCCGGGTATGGGGGTCGTTGGGCTTCATCATCGTGGTCACCTTGTTCGGCTGGCTGATCGAAAAGCACGGTGCAGGCAAATTGCCTTGGCTGATGTTGCCGCTGTTCGCATTGATGACCGGCTCCGCTTTCCTCAACCGCTACGCGCGCGACATCGGCTCGCACAGCCATCATGACGGTGGCTTCTGGGCGATCGTGCGGCGCAAGCCGGTGCTGGCCTTCTTCATCGCCGCCTTCCTCGAGCAGCTTTCGTTCGGCCCGTACTACACGTTCTTTTCGCTCTACATGGACCAGCACGGCTACAGCACCTCGTTGCTGGGCCTCATGTGGACGGTGGGCGTGGTGTTTGAAGTCGCGGTGTTCTTCCTGATCGCGCGCTTCTTCCGTCGCTGGGATGCCAGCTGGCTGCTGATCATCTCCATGGCCAGCGCCGTGCTGCGCTGGTGGGCCACCGCATTGTGGCCGGAGAACCTGCCGGTGATGCTGGCGGCCCAGGCCACGCATTGCCTGGGCTTCGCAGCCTTCTTCGCTTCAGCCATGCAATTGCTGGCGCGTTACTTCCCGGGCAACCTCAATGGCCATGGCCAAGGCCTGTTCTACGGGTTCTCGTCAGGACTCGGCGGCGTCCTCGGGGCGCTGATCGCCGGCCAGTTGTGGCAGTTCGGCGATGGCAGGATAGCCTTCATCGCAGGCGGCTTCTTTGCCTTGGCCGGCGCACTCATCGCCTGGTGCTATCTGCCGCCCAGGCGCGGCAAGCCCGCCTAGTTGCGCGGGCCTGGCGACGCTTGCCCTGTCAGGTGCGCCCTGAACGATGGCAACAACAAACGATTGCTGAAACCACTGAGATGATCCGCATCGAAGTACAGCGGGTGGCCGTCGCGGGTAGGCAGGCAATCGTTGCCCGGGCACAGCACAGGCAGTGGATCCCATACGCTGGCACCCGGTAGGGCGCCGGCAACTTCGTTCAACGCCGCCAACGCTGGTGCCCGCAGCTGTTCGATCTGGCCACGGGCGATCGGCATGCCACGCTCACAGATACGGTTGTTTTGGTTGAACAGGTCCGAGCAGCGGTACGCTGGCGCCTGCAGCAGCGGCTTTGGCGCCTCCAGTACGATGCGCACGCCGCGCTCGGCCAAAGGCCGCAGCTCGGCAATGGTGGCATCAACCTCAGCGCGGCTGGCTGCCTTGGCTGAATCGCTGTAGGGGGCGGCCATCATCTGCGCGGTATCGAAGAGCTGGTACTGCTCGGCCAGGCGCGGGATGCGCAACGCCGGCAGGAACAGGACATCCCCGCTGCGTGCGTTCTCGGCCACATCCTGCAGCGTCGTGCGGACATAGGCATCACATTGCGGATTGCCTGCACGCATTCCCTGCAATCCCAGCACCGCACAGCCGCCGAAGCCATACAGCCTGACCTGCCCGCCTTCGGCCAATGCGTAACGGCGCAGCATCTCGGTATAGGTCAATGCGTGCGAGTCGCCGGCGACGAACAGCTGCCGCTGGCTGACAACACCTGCAGGACAGACATCACGTTCGAACAACTGTGCCCGGTTACCCGCCACCTGCAGTCTGCGGATGGCCAGGCTGCAGTCCGGATACTCCTTGTCGAGGTTCTTGGCGTACGGGTACCAGTCCTGCGGATGCCTGCTGACCGTGCTCATCGATGCGTGCTCGGCAATCCTGCCCATCTGTGCCTGCAGCACAGCGCCGCCGACGAGCACCGCCAACCCATAAGCCACCCAGCGCGCATCGCTGCCGCGCCAGCGTGCATTGAAGCGGAACGGCTGCTCGATCAAGCGCCATGACAGCCATGCCAGCAGCACGCTGCATGCCACCGCGGCGGCGCGGGTGATCGCATCGTCCAGGCCGACCGTCCAGCGGAACAACACGAACACCGGCCAATGCCAGAGGTACAGGGAGTACGACAGCCGGCCGATCATCACCAGTACCGGCGCAGCCAGTGTGCGTCCGATCCAGCCCCCAGGCGCTCGCTGCAGCAGACCCAACACCCCCAGTGCGCCCAGCACCGGCCACGCACCATCAACCCAGGGCGATTGGCCCGGGCGAGCATTGAGCAGGCCGTAACCGAGCAGCAGCACACTCGCCAGCAGCAATGGCGAGCGCCAGCCAAAGCCTTGTCGCGGGGACGCCTGCGCGTCACCACCAAACAGCTGCATCAGCTGGAACAACAACACACCGGCGCCAAGCTGCCAGAAGCGGGTCGTGGTCAAGTAGAACGCATCGACCTCCTGCCCACCCTGACGGGCGCGAAGTACTGCGTACAACAGGGAGGCCAGGGTTGCCGCCGCGAACAATGCCAACGACAGCCAGCGGCCTTTCCGGCCTTTGCCCCATGCCAGGAACAACAACGGGAACAGCAGGTAGAACTGCTCCTCCACGCCCAGGGACCAGGTGTGGGTGTACGGGTTGAAATCCGTCCGCGGTGAAAAATAGTCACTGCCTGTCTTCGCCAGCACCCAGTTGCTGAGGCCTACAAACGCCATCCGCCCGGTCTTTGAGCTTGCTTCGCTGAGCCAGGAGTCGGGGATGAACAGCATGCTGAGCACGGCAGTGAACAGCAGGCAGGCAACCAGCGCCGGCATGATCCTGCGCATGCGCCGCGCATAGAAACGCAGCATGCCTGCCCAACCTCCGACCTCGGGCAGGCGCGCAACCGAAGCACTCACCACGAAACCGGAAATGACGAAGAACACGTCAACACCGGTGAAGCCACCTGGCAGCCAGCTTGCCTCCAGGTGGTACACAATCACCGCGATGACCGCGATTGCACGCAGGCCATCGATGTGGGGAAAGTAGCCTTCGCGTTGGATGCCTGCCTGCATTGCCTGGTTCCTGATATGACGCGGGCGCCAACTGGCGCCCGCGGGATACTGACTGCTGCTGCTTTTTACCAGACCAGGTCGTCCGGCACCTGGTACAGCGGATCGGCGTAAGGATCATCCTGCACCGGTGCGTCCGGGTCGATCTTCAATGCCACCGACGGCGCGAACACCTGCTCGGCCTCGGCCAGCACGGCGGCACTGACCAGCAGGTAACGACCATTCTGCTGCAGCACGCCAAGTTCGCCGGCATTGAGCGCCTTCAGCTGCTCGGCATTGACGTAGATGCGCTTGATCTTGCCGCCGTAGGGGAAGTGACGGGCAATATCGGCATTGGGATCATTCAGCCCCTTGTCCTTCAGCAGTTCGTCCAGCTTGGCGCGCGCTTCGCGACGCAGGCGTGCTTCTTCCTGCTTCAGCCGTTCGGCTTCGATGCGCTCGTCCTTTTCCTTCTGGGCACGGATCGCATAGGCCTTGGCGAGGTCCATGTCTTCCTGTGAACGCGGTTTGCGCGCGGCCTGTTGCGGGCGCGCCTGCCCCGGCTTGCCGTTCGGGCGCTGCCTGTCCTGCTGTGCCGGCCTGCCCGCCTGCGCGGGTTTGCCCTGGCCAGGCCTGGGAGCTTGCTTGCCCTGTGGTCGGCCATCGCGGCGCGCCTCGGGCTTGCGTTCGGGCTTGGGGGCAGGCTTGAAACCCAGCCCCATCAGCTGGTCGCGGAGAGTATCGCTCATGGTCAGTGCTGCTTGCTTATATCAATAGTGCGGGGGTGGCGGTTCGCTGGCAGGGTCGTCATACAACGCCGTGCGCACCTTGCCCAGATCGTCCAGCAGCACGCGCAGCACATCGGTGTTGCGCGCGCCTTCCTGGCGCGCATCGGCAAGTGCGTCGCTCAATTCGGCCAATGCCTGTTCCTGGAAAGAAACCCGCATTTCCAGTTCAACCAGGCGTTCTTCCAGTGCCTGTTCGCGGGCGCTGGGAATCAGATCATGCTGCATGGACGGAACGCCCCCGGCCAATGCCGTAATACGACAGACCCGCTGCTTCGATCTCGGCGGGTTCGTACAGATTGCGGCCATCAAATACCACCGCATCGCCCAGCGCCTCGCGCATGCGCGCGAAATCCGGGCTGCGGAACTGTTTCCATTCGGTGATCACCACCAATGCATCGGCACCCTGCAAGGCGTCATAGGACGACTCGCAGAACACCAGGTCGTCGCGCTCGCCAAACACACGGCGTGCTTCTTCCATTGCTTCGGGGTCGTACACGCGGACCTTGGCGCCGGCTTCCCACAACTGGGCCAGCACGCGGCGGCTCGGTGCCTCGCGCATGTCATCGGTGTTCGGTTTGAATGCCAGGCCCCACACGGCAAAGGTCCGGCCACGCACACCTTCATCCTCGCCGCGGTCGTAATGCCGCTGGATCAAGGTGAACAGGTGACCCTTCTGCGCCGCATTGACTGCCTCCACCGCTTCCAGCAACTGCGGCTGATGTCCGTACTGGGCTGCGGTACGCGCCAGCGCCTGCACGTCCTTGGGGAAGCAGGAACCGCCGTAGCCGGCACCGGGATAGATGAAGTGCCTGCCGATGCGCGCGTCCGAACCAATGCCCTGTCGCACCTGCTCGATATCAGCACCAACGCGCTCGGCGATGTTGGCGATCTCGTTCATGAAGCTGATCTTGGTGGCCAGCATGGCGTTGGCCGCGTATTTGGTCAGCTCGGCCGAGCGGACGTCCATCTCCACCACGCGATCGTGGTTGCGGTTGAACGGTGCGTACAAGCGGCGCAGCACGGCAACCGCGCTGGCACTGCGTGCGCCGATGACGATACGGTCCGGGCGCATGCAGTCCGCCACCGCGTCCCCTTCCTTCAGGAACTCGGGATTGGAAACCACGTCGAAATCGATCTGCTGCCCGCGCGCAGCCAGGGCCGCATCGATCGCTGCACGCACCTTGTCAGCGGTGCCTACCGGCACCGTCGACTTGTTGACCACCACCGCAGTGCGCTGCAGGTGGCTGCCAATGGTGCCGGCCACGGCCAGCACGTACTGAAGGTCGGCGCTGCCATCCTCGTCGGGTGGCGTACCCACGGCGATGAAGATCACCTCACCGTGGGCGATCGCCTTGGCGGCGTCGGTGGTGAATGCCAACCGGCCTGCGGCGTGATTGGCCTTCACCATCGGCTCCAGCCCCGGCTCGTAGATCGGGATGATGCCCTGCTCGAGACCATCGACCTTGGCCTGGTCGATATCGACACAGACCACATCGTGGCCGACTTCAGCCAAGCAGGTCCCGGTGACGAGACCTACATAACCAGTACCAAAAATCGCTACGCGCATGGCAACAACCGCTCCGAGGCGAGAAAATTACTGCTCGACGCCCAGCAGCTCGACGTCGAAGGTCAACGTGGCGTTCGGGCCGATCGGGCCACCCGGGGTGCCGTTGTCGCCGTAGGCCAGCTCGCCCGGAATCCAGAAGCGGTACTTCGAGCCCACCGGCATCAGGCCAACGCCCTCGGTCCAGCCCTTGATGACCTGGTCCAGGCCAAAGGTGATGGCTTCGCCACGCTGGTAGCTGCTGTCGAACACGGTACCGTCGAGCAGCTTGCCTTCGTAGTTGACGCGAACGCGGCTGGTCGGTGCCGGGCGCTCGCCGCTACCGGCGCGGATCACCTGGTACTGCAGGCCGGAAGCGGTGGTCACCACGCCGGGCTGGCCCTTGTTCTTGGCGAGGAAGGCATTGCCTTCTTCACGGTTCTTGCCAGCTACCGCCGACTGCTTGGACGTGCTGTATGCCTGCAGCACGGACTTGGCCTGCTGATGATCCATCAGCGGGGTGCCCTTGCTGAAGATCGTGGAGATCGCCTGGAACACGCTGTTCAAGTCGATTTCGTCCTTGATCGGGGTCAGCGACGGACCCACGGCATAGCTGCCCAGCATCAGGCCGACCTTTTCACGGTCAACTGCCGGCGGCTGGCTGCCCGGCGCAAGGCCCGGGACCTGCTGGCCGGCACGCGCCATCATCACCGTACGCAGCGCCTGGTCGGTCTTCTGTGCGTCTTCCTGCGACAGCAGCGGCTGGCCGCCTGCGAATGCATTCTCGATGGCGCGGCGCATTGCAGCCACGTCCACTTCAGAGGCAATCGGCTCGAACGAGCTGGCGACATCAACGCCGATGGCGTAACCGATTTTTTCACGATCCGAGGTCAAAACAGACTTCTCCTTGGTTGCCGCAGGCGCGGCAGGTTGTTGCGAGAACACGACCCCGGGGGCCGCCATCGCCAGAATCAGAAGCGACGCCACGGCGCCACGTTTTCCCATCTTCATTCGCTGCTTTCCTGGATGTGAACAAACGCCACCGTAGGCGCGAGGGGCGACATTGTCGCATGCACGCCGCAGATGTCGAGGTACGTCAACGCCGCGGCGCCGGTGCCGCCAACTCGCGCTCGATCGCCGCGCGCAGTTCCGGGTCATCAGGACGCACGCGGCTCGGGAACTGTGCAACCACCCGGCCATCGCGGGAAATCAGGTATTTGTGGAAATTCCAGCCAGGCGCGACACCCGTGGCACGGGTGAGCTGCTGGTACAGCGGCGTGGCTTCAGCGCCGACCACGTGCACCTTTTCGAACATCGGGAACTTGACGCCATAAGTAAGCGTGCAGAACTCCTGGATCTGCGCCTCGCTGCCCGGCTCCTGTCCCTTGAAGTCATTGGAGGGGAAGCCCAGTACCGCGAAACCGCGCGGCGACAGCGTCTGCTGCAGGGTTTCCAGGCCTTCGTACTGCGGTGTGAACCCACACTTCGACGCGGTATTGACGATGAGCAGCACCTTGCCGCCATAGCTTTGGTTCAGATTGACCTGCCCTTGCCCGGCCAACTGGCGGAAGCTGTGGTCCAGCAACGGTCCCGCTGCAGCCACTCCGGCCATCCCGATTCCTGCAGCAATAACCATGCACATCAATAATTTACGAGCTTTCATTGTTTCACTCCCAGCGCATTAACGGGGGCCTGCGCGGCATAGGCCATCAGTTGGGTGCAACAAAACTTGCATGTAGCCGTGTCGGTGTTATAGTTGCATACAACACCAGCCACCCTACACAGGGAAACGCGATGAACCTGAAGCATGGCAGACACGCACTGCAAGCCCTGGTTGCCACCAGCGCCCTGCTGTTGCTCGGCTGTACGGCCTCACCGGGCAACGGTCATGCCGTTGCCCGCGATTATGCCGCCGAGCTGGCTGGTGATGAGCAGGAAGCGAACGATTCACCCAAAGCGAAACGCCCGGCCCGGCGGATGCGGACCAGCCTTTCACTGCCCTACTTTTCTTTCGCACCGTCGCTGAACCCGCGGAGCTGACTCATGACCGATATCACGTGGAGCGATGGCGCTCCCATTTACCGCCAGCTGAAGGATCGCGTCATCGCGATGATGCTGGACGGGATCCTGAAGCCGGGCGATGCCCTGCCCTCGGTACGCCAGGTGGCGGCCGAGTACCAATTGAATCCGATCACTGTCTCGCGGGCCTACCAGGAGTTGGCCGATGAGAACCTGGTCGAGAAACGCCGCGGCCTTGGCATGTTCATGACCGAGGAGGCCGCACAGAAGTTGCGCGGCAACGAACGCGAGCGCTTCCTCAATGATGAATGGCCAAGCGTACTGGAGCGCATCCAGCGCCTGGGCCTGACCTTGAAAGACTTGCTGCCACCGGGGACAACTCTATGAATGCCGCCGTCGAAGCCGTCGTTTCCGCCAAGAACCTGCGCAAGGTCTACCGGCAGAAACCCGCACTGGACAACACCAGTTTCACCATTGAGCCCGGTCGCATCGTCGGCCTGATCGGCCCCAACGGCGCCGGCAAGACCACGGCGCTCAAGGCCCTGCTCGGCCTGACTGCCTTCGAGGGCGAGCTGCGCGTACTGGGCATGGACCCGCGCAGCCAACGCAACGCACTGATGAATGATGTCTGCTTCATCGCCGATGTCGCGGTGTTGCCGCGCTGGCTGCGGGTCAAGGAGGCCATCGACTTCGTTGCCGGCGTGCACCCGCGCTTCGACCGCGCCCGCTGCGAGCGCTTCCTGGCCAACACCAAGCTGCAGCCGAAGCAGCGCGTGCGCGAGCTCTCCAAGGGCATGGTGGTGCAGCTGCACCTGGCGCTGGTGATGGCCATCGACGCCAAGGTATTGGTACTGGACGAACCCACGCTGGGCCTGGACATCCTCTATCGCAAGGAGTTCTACCAGCGCCTGCTGGAAGACTATTTCGACGAGCAGAAGACCATCATCGTCACCACCCACCAGGTGGAAGAGATCGAGCACATCCTCACCGACGTGCTGTTCATCCGCGACGGCAGGATCGTGCTTTCCACCGACATGGAAGCCCTCGCCGAGCGCTATACCGAACTGCTGGCCTCGGCCGACACACTTGACGCTGCCCGCGCACTCGGCCCGATCGACGAACGCGCGCTGCCATTCGGAAAGACCGTCCTGTTGTTCGATGGCGTCGAACACGCCCGCCTCGCCGCGCTTGGCGAAACCCGCAACCCAGGCCTGGCCGACCTGTTCGTGGCCACCATGAAGGGAACCTACGCATGAACGCCGTCCACCACATCAGCCCGACCAGCAAGTTCAAATGGCTGCTCAAGCGGGAATACTGGGAAAACCGCGGCGGCTTCCTGTGGGCACCCGTAATAGCGGGCGGCGTGTCGCTGCTGCTGTCGGTGATGGGCATCATCGCCGGCCTGTGGGCTGCCAGCCGCGCGGCCAAGAACGGCGACCTGCATATCAATGGCGTCAACGTCAACGGCCTCGATCTGCAGATGCTGACCTCGCAGATGACCCCGGAGGACATGGGCAAATGGGGCGACGGGATGAATTTCACCCTGCTGCTCAGTGCTGGCTGGCCGTTCATCGTGCTGGGCTTCGTGGTGTTCTTCTACTGCCTGGGCGCGCTCTATGACGACCGCAGGGACCGCAGCGTGCTGTTCTGGAAATCGATGCCGCTGTCGGACACGCAGACGGTGCTGTCCAAGCTGACCAGCGCCCTGCTCGTCGCGCCCTTGCTGGCAACGTTCGCCGCCATTGGCACGATGATCCTGTTCATGGTGCTGATCAGCATCGTTGTACTGGCCCACGGCGGCAACCCGATCACCCTGATCTGGGGACCGGGCAGCCCGTTCACCATCGCCGCGGGTTTCGTGTGCCGCATACCGGTCTACGCATTGTGGGCACTGCCCACCGCTGGCTGGCTGATGCTGTGCTCGTCCTGGGCGAAGAGCAAGCCGTTCCTGTGGGCAGTGATGCTGCCCGTGTTCGCCGGCATCATCGTCAGCTGGTTCGGCATGATGAAGCTGTTCGGCCTCAACGCCGGCTGGTTCTGGGCCAATGTGGTTGGCCGCCTGCTGCTCGGTGCAGTCCCCGGCATCGACCTCGCCTACAACGCGGACAAGGTCGACGGCCAGAAGCTGCAGTCGATGGTGAATGGCTTCTCGCCAGATGTACTGTTCGCTTCGCTGGCCATGCCGCAGCTGTGGATTGGTGCCGCCGTCGGCGTGGTGTTCATCGTCATCGCCATCTGGCTGCGGCAGCGCCGCGACGAGATCTGAGCCCAACTGCTTTCACGAGGAAACCTGATGAAGATCACCCCCTTGCTGCTTGCACTGGCCGTCCTGCCCGCCAGCGCCTTCGCCGCTGAAGAACACTGCAAATTCACCCAACCGCAGGCGCTGGAATTGAACCTGGATGGTGCCAAGGCCGTCGTGTTCGAGGTCAACAGCCACGACCTGCGCCTGCAGGCCAGCCCCGGCGCCAGGGCATCACTAGGTGGTCGTGCCTGCGCCTCCACCCAGGACCTGCTGTCACAACTCTCCCTCAGTCAGGAGAGAGTAGGCGACAAGCTGGTGGTCACGCTCAAGCGCGAGAACCAGGGGCTGAACTTCAACCTCAGTGGCAGCACCTATTCCTACCTGGACATCACCGGCAGCCTGCCTGACAACATCCTTGTGCAGTTGAAAGTCGGCTCTGGCGACGCTTCGTTGAATGGCGCGCACAGCATGAGCGCTGATGTCGGCTCCGGCGACGTGGTCGCACGCGGCATCAAGGGGCTTGCCACTGCTTCGGTGGGTTCGGGCGACATCGAGCTGCACGATGTGGGATCCGCCTACCTGCTCTCGGTGGGCTCCGGAGACGTCATCATCGACGGGGTGCGCGGTGACACGCGGGTGGGTAGCGTCGGCTCCGGCGATCTGGACATCAAGAACGTGCAGGGCTCGGTCAGCGTCGAGGGCATCGGTTCGGGCGACGTCAACGTGCGCGACACCCGCGGTGCGGTCACGCTCGGCTCGCTTGGCTCGGGTGACTTCGACGTGCGCGGGGCCGCCAGCCTCAAGGTCGACCGGCTCGGTAGCGGATCGATCAACCATTCCGGCATCAGCGGCAACGTCGATCTGCCGAAAAAACGCTGATCCTCCTTCTTTCTAGCAATGGAACGCATGCCATGAAGATCTTCAACGCTGCCTTGCTCACCCTCGCCATCGCCCTGCCACTGACTGCCTGCGGCGAGCGCCCGCAGGCCAACGGCGGAAGCACTGAAACCACGATTGGCCAGAAAGTGCGCGAAGCCACCAACCAGGCTCGCAAGGAATTGGCCGAGGGCAACATCAGCGTCACCTCCGATGGCGCCAAGGTCGAGATCGCTCCCAACGGCGACCTGCTGATCAACGACACCGTCGTGCCCTTGAACGACAGCCAGCGCGCCATCACCCAGCAGTACCGCCAGCAGATGATCGGCATCGCTGAAGCCGGCATCGAGATCGGCGTGCAAGGTGCCAACCTTGGTGCAAGCGCCGCGGGTGAGGCGCTGAAGGGGATATTCTCCGGCAACACCGACAAGATCGAGGAGCGCGTCAACGCCGAGGCCGCCAAGATCGAAGCCAGCGCACAGAAGCTCTGCGACCGGCTGCCGGCCCTGCTGGCCACCCAGCAACAGCTGGCAGCCGCGGTACCGGCTTTCCAGCCTTACGCCAAGATGGACCAGTCCGACGTCGATGAATGCAACAAGGACACGGTGAGCGTGCGCTGACCCACCCTCGGCGGGGGCGTTAGAATGGCGTCCCCGCCGTTGTCGTTCGCAAAGCCATGAAAAAACTGCTGCTGCTCATCATTGTCGCACTGGCCACTGTTGCCACCGGTTGCGACCGCCAGAAGTACGCCGACCACCGCAGCGAACGCAGCAAGCCCAAGGCCGAGATCACCGATGAGCGTATCGCCATCCGTCGCGCGCCTTATCCGAACCTGGACATCCTGCCGGATGGACGCCTGCGCGTGGATGACATCGTCATCCCCTTGAATGCCGAGCAGCAGGAGATGCTGCACACCAGTTTCGTCAAACTGCAGATCCTGCGCCAGAACACCTTGGTGGACGCCGATCCGGCACTGGCACAGGAACGCACGCTGCCACTGCAGATCCCGGAGGGCCAGTCGCCGTTCCCGCCGGACCTGGCCCAGCAGATCCCCGAATTCGAAAGGTATGGCGAGGCCTTGGCCAATCTGCGCGCATTGCGCTGAGCCTGTAGTGCCGACCCATGGTCGGCATGGGCCTTACCGGCAATGTCGATGTAGTGCCGAGCCATGCTCGGCAGAGGTTTCACCTGCGATAGCTGCCCTCACCCCAACCCCTCTCCCGTACACGGGAGAGGGGCTAAAGCGGCGATGCCGACCATAGGCCGGCATTACGCTTCTCAATGGTCGTGGATGCCACCCAGGGTGAGTGCCGCTGGATCCAGCAGGCGCTTCAGCTCGGCCTCGGACAAACCACTGTCCTCCAGCGCCACCTCCAACACCGGCCGCTGTTCCTTGTAGGCACGCTTGGCAATCGCCGCGGCCTTCTCGTAGCCGATGATCGGGTTCAGCGCAGTGACCAGGATGGGATTGCGCGCCAAAGCCTCACGCACCCGCTCCTGCTTCACCACCAGGCCCACGAACACCTTGTCTGCCAGCAGCGTCATCACGTTGGACAGCAACTGGATCGAATCCAGCAGGTTGGCCGCGATCAGCGGCAACGCCACGTTCAACTGGAAGTTGCCGGTCTGCCCGGCCACGGTGATCGCCGCATGGTGGCCAATCACCTGCGCGGCCACCATCACGGTTGCCTCCGGAATCACCGGATTGACCTTGCCCGGCATGATCGAGCTGCCCGGCTGCAAGGCCGGCAGTTCCAGCTCACCAAGACCCGCCAGCGGACCGGAGTTCATCCAGCGCAGGTCATTGGCGATCTTGATCAAGGCCACCGCCAGCGCATTGAGCTGGCCTGACAGCTCCACCGCGTCATCCTGCGCAGCCAGTCCTTCAAACTTGTTGGCCGCACTCTCGAACTTGACCCCGGTGCTGAGCGACAGCGCCCGTGCCACCTTGCCGCCGAAGCGCGGATCGGCGTTGATGCCGGTACCGATCGCGGTACCGCCCAGCGGCAGGCGGCGCAGGCGCTTCAAGGCATCTTCGATGCGTCCTTCGGCCGAGGCCAGCTGTGCCGACCAGGCACCGAACTCCTGGGCGAAGGTCAGCGGCATCGCATCCATCAGATGGGTGCGGCCGGTCTTGACGATCTTGCCCAGCGTGCGGGCGCGCTTGTCGATGGTCTTGCGCAGGTGCTTCAGCGCCGGCAGCAGCGATTCCACCACCTCGAGCTGGGCCGAGACGCGGATGGCGGTCGGGATGACGTCATTGGAGCTCTGCCCCAGATTGACGTGATCGTTGGGGTGCACTGCAGTCTTGCCGGCCTTGCCGCCATGGTTGGCCAGCGTGGCGATGACCTCGTTGGCGTTCATGTTCGACGAGGTGCCAGAACCGGTCTGGTAGACATCGATAGGGAACTGGTTGTCGTGCGCACCGATGGCCACCTCGGTCGCGGCCGACTGGATCGCCTTGCCAACACCCTTGGGCAGCAGCCCCAGGCCGGTGTTGACCTCGGCCGCCGCGCCCTTGATCAGGCCCAGCGCACGAATGAAGGCGCGCGGCATGCGCTGCCCGGAGATCGGGAAATTCTCGACCGCACGCTGCGTCTGCGCGCCCCACAGGGCCTCGGCCGGCACCTGCAGTTCGCCCATGCTGTCGTGTTCGGTCCGGAAACCACTCTTGGAAACCTTGCTCATCATCAACTCCGCACATCTTCGTTGGGGTAAAAGGAAGCTGCTGCGGCTGGCAATGGGCAGGCTTCCCTGGCTGGCGGCTGCGCA
>Ga0308157_10002391_pt1 | contig 31008 bp, 22 predicted proteins | sample PhyBR1_FD_201035 | JGI IMG/M metagenome (GOLD analysis project Ga0308157, IMG submission 201035) | Phyllosphere microbial communities from UC Gill Tract Community Farm, Albany, California, United States - DLSLB.R1 | ecosystem: Host-associated > Plants > Phyllosphere > Unclassified | place: USA...
TCGGGGTGTCGGTGTAGACCAGCTTCCAGCCGGCGCGCGCCAGGCCGTCCAGCGGCGCGCCGGGGCCGTGGCCGTCCAGGCGGGTGCGCAGGAAACCGGCCCAGTCGTAGGGCTGCACCGCGTTGAGCGCCTTCACCACGTCGTCGAAGGTGTAGTGCTTGGCCACGTTGACGCCGTCGTCGACGCCGAAGAAGCCGCGGGCGAAGTCGTTGAGCGAGCGCTTGTCGCCGGACTTCTCGCGGATCAGCGTGTCGGCGTCCAGCCAGATCAACTCGCCTTCCGAGTAGTAGTCCTCGGCGCGCTGCCAGTTGTTCCAGCCTTGCGGGCGGCGGGCGTTGACGATCGGGTCGTTGGTGGTGTCCTGCACCGCGCGCCATTCGCGGCCGCGGGTGTTGTCGTAGCGGGCGGCGGTGGCGGCCAGCAGCTCGCGCGTGTGCTCGGGCTTGATCAGGCCCGAGCGCGCCGCGATCACCGCGCCCCAGTACTGGGTCTGGCCCTCGTACACCCACAGCAGCGAGTTCTGCAGCGGCGTGTTGAAGTTGGGGACGTTCTGGTCGGCCGGGCGGCGGAACTTGCCGTTCCACGAGTGGGTGAATTCATGCGGCAGCAGTTCGCGGCCGGCCTCGTGCTTGGCCCAGTCGGTGAAGTAACCCGTCCTGACGCCGTTCTCGCTCGACTGGTGATGCTCGCGGCCGATGCCGCCGAACTCGTCGCTGATGGCGAACAGGAAGTCGTAGTGCTGGTAGTGCCGTGAGTTGAACAGCTTGTAGGCCTGCTGCACCATGGCGCGGTGAGGAGCGAGCTGCTCCGGCGTCGCCTCCAGCTGCTCGGGCGTGTCGGCCACCACGTTCAGGTGCACCGGCACCTTGGCGCCCGGATCGAGGTCGTAGCGGCGGAAGTGGCGGCCGGCGAACAGCGGCGAATCCATCATCGCCTCCAGGTCCAGCGGCTTGAAGGCGATCTCGTCGCCGGTGCGCGCGGCCGTCTCCAGCGCGGTGCCGCACTGCCAGCCGGCCGGCAGGGTCAGGTTGGGCTGCATGGTGATGCGGCGGCTGTTGTAGCCGGCCGGGTACAGCGTCACCGATTGCCACTGCACGCCGAGGATGTCGTTGGTCATCGTGTTGCGGCCCTGGTTGGCCTCGGTCGGCGACAGGTACTGGAATTCCACGTCCACCGACGACGCGTCCCTGGGCACCTCGATGTGGAAGGCGTAGACGTTGACCGTGTCGCGCTTCCACTCCAGCGGCTTGCCGTTGGCGCTGACCTTGAGGCCGGCGAACTGGCTGATCGCGCCGCTGGGGCCGTGGTTGCCGACCACCCACTGCGGATACAGCAGGGTCAGCCTGCCGGGCTTGGCGGGGATGGTTTCGCGCACGCGGAAGATTTGCTGCGCCGTGTTGGTGGCGTCCACTTTCAAGACGATGGTGCCTGGGTAAGGCTGTTCGGAGATGGCTTCTGCCTGGGCGCTGAAGGCGGTAGCCAACAGGACGGCGAGGGCGGCACGTGACATGGACATTTGGTTAATAACGAGGTTGGACAGGAAGGCGAGTGTAGCACGCAGGTAACTTATAAATCTGGCAAAAAGATGGCGCGCCGCAGCGAAGATATTTTTAAAAAAGTGCTGCGCTGGGGATCTTGAGGCCGCTTTTCAAGGTCTTGAAAGGCCCGAAAACCATCCTTATATCGGACTCAGTGGTTGCCCAGATGGGGACCACCGAGGGGAATCTTCCCCGTCCATATCGCTTAACTTGAAAAGGATATTTATCATGCGTACTTTTGACCTGACTCCACTGTATCGTTCCGCCATCGGCTTTGATCGCCTGGCACAAATGCTCAACGACGCCCAACGCGGCGATTCGACCCCGAGCTATCCACCTTATAACATCGAACTCGTTTCGGAAGACAAGTACCGCATCGTGATGGCGCTGGCCGGCTTCGACCGTTCGGAAATCGACATCACCTTCGAGCGCGATTCGCTGCACGTTGTCGGCCGCAAGCAGAAGGACACCACCGAGCGCACCTATCTGCACCGCGGCATCGCGGCGCGCGATTTCGAGCAGCGCTTCCAGCTGGCCAACCACGTCAAGGTGACCGGCGCCACGTTCGACAACGGCATGCTCAACATCGAGCTGGTGCGTGAAGTGCCCGAGGCGCTCAAGCCACGCAAGATCGTCATCGACGGCAGCGAGAACGTCACCGCCCTGGAGCAGCGCCAGGCCGCCTGAGCTTCCGTAGCTGAGTAGTCCCGACTGGCCGGTTTATCCGGCCAGTTTTGCGTAAACTTTCACATAAGCTCGGCTGCTTGTAAGCAATTGTATTGTTAAGACGGGTCTAAGTTTTTACCTTCATATTGGATACATCTACAAACCTCATTCAATTCAGGAGTGCAGCTATGTCCGAATCTACTCTCAAACGTGCAGCCCTCGCCGTGGCAGTGCTGGGCGTGATAGGCGTGGGTGGCGCCGCCGTCGTCAAACAAGGGAATGCCGTCGCCGCCGCCCCCGTCGTGGTGCAAGCCGCCGCGCCGGTGCAGGCCGCCGCGCCAGTCGCCGTGCCTGCGCCGCCCATCGCGCTGCCCGACTTCAGCGTCATCGTCGCCCACAACGGCCCGGCCGTGGTCAATATCAGCGTCACCGGCAGCACCAAGACCGCATATGACGGTGGCGAGCAGGGCGGCCGCGGCGATCCGTTCGCCGACGACCCGTTCTATGAATTCTTCCGCCGGTTCCAGGGCCCGCAGCAGCGCGGCGGCCAGCGCAGCATGCCGACCCACGGCCTGGGCTCGGGTTTCATCATCAGCGCCGACGGCATCATCCTGACCAACGCCCACGTGGTGCGCGACGCCAGCGAGGTGGTGGTCAAGCTGACCGACCGCCGCGAGTTCCGCGCCAAGGTGCTGGGCTCGGATCCCAAGAGCGACGTGGCCGTGCTGAAGATCGACGCCAAGAACCTGCCGGTGGTCCCGCTGGCCAAGGGCAACGACCTGAAAGTGGGCGAGTGGGTGCTGGCGATCGGTTCGCCGTACGGCCTCGACAACACCGTCACCGCCGGCGTGGTCAGCGCCAAGGGCCGCTCGCTGCCCGACGGGAACGTGCCCTTCATCCAGACCGACGTCGCCGTCAACCCCGGCAACTCGGGTGGCCCGCTGTTCAACACGCGCGGCGAGGTGGTTGGCATCAACTCGCAGATCTACAGCCAGACCGGCGGCTACCAGGGCCTGTCGTTCGCGATACCGATCGAGGTGGCCGGCAAGATCAAGGACCAGATCGTTTCGACCGGCAAGGTCACCCACGCCCGGTTGGGTGTGACGGTGCAGGAGGTCAACCAGGGCTTCGCCGATTCCTTCAACCTGGCCACGCCGGAAGGCGCGCTGGTGGCCAACGTCGAGAAGGGCAGCCCCGGCGACAAGGCCGGCCTGAAGGCGGGCGACGTGATCCGCACCATCAACGGCACCAAGATCATCAGCTCGGGCGATTTGCCGGCCATCGTCGGCCTGGCCTCGCCAGGTGATAAAGTGACGCTGGAAGTCTGGCGCCAGGGTAAGCCGGTACAATTGAGCGCCACGCTGGGCAACGCCAACGACAAGGTCGCGGCGGCCGACGGCGACGAGCGCACCGGCCAGGCCAGCGCCAAGCTGAAACTGGGCTTGTCGCTGCGTCCGCTGGAAGTCATCGAGAAGCGCCAGTCCGGCATTCCGAACGGCCTGCTGATTGAGGATGCGCGCGGCGCGGCGGCCAACGCCGGCGTGCAGCCGGGCGACGTGCTGCTGTCGGTGAACGGCCGGCCGGTCAACAGCGTGGAGCAGGTGCGCGAGGTGGTCGACAAGTCCGGCAAGTCGGTGGCATTGCTGATCCAGCGCGGCGACGATAAAATCTTCATTCCGGTGCGACTGGGTTAATCCTGCGGGCCGGCAGAACGCAACACAAAAACAGAAAGGAAACAATATGCGACTTCTGCTGGTGGAAGACGATACGATGATCGGCGAAGTGGTGCTCGACCTGCTCAGGGCCGAGCACTACGCGGTGGACTGGGTCAAGGACGGCGCGATGGCCGACACCGCGCTGCAGACCCAGACCTACGACCTGGTGCTGCTGGACCTGGGCCTGCCGCGCAAGGACGGCCTGGAAGTGCTGCGCTCGATGCGCGCGCGCAAGGAACTGACCCCGGTGCTGATCGCCACCGCGCGCGACGCCAAGGAACAGCGCATCGCCGGCCTGGACGCCGGCGCCGACGACTACGTGCTCAAACCCTACGACCTGGACGAACTGCTGGCGCGCATCCGCGCCTTGCTGCGCCGTTCGGCCGGCCGCGCCGAGCCGGTGTTCGAACACGGCGGCGTCAGCGTCAATCCGCAGACCCGCGAGGTGATCGCCGACGGCAAGCAGGTCAACCTGTCGGCGCGCGAATGGGCCGTGCTGGAGGCGCTGATCGCGCGGCCCGGCATCGTGCTGTCGCGCCATCAGCTGGAGGAAAAGCTGTACAGTTGGAAGGATGAAGTCAACAGCAACGCGGTCGAAGTCTACATCCATGGCCTGCGCAAGAAGCTCGGCGCGGAACTGATCCAGAATGTGCGCGGCCTGGGATACATGGTACCGAAATTATGAAGTCGATGAAGGTCAAGCTGCCGTCGCTGCCACGGGTGCCCGTGGTGACGCACTCGCTGCGCGGACGCCTGTTGTGGTTCCTGCTGGCGGCGATCACCATGGCCGCCATCGCGCAGGCCATGATCGCCTACCGCAGCGCGCTCAGCGACGCCGACCAGATCTTCGACTATCACATGCAGCAGATGGCGATGTCGCTGCGTTCCAGCGCCACGCTGACCAACAAGGCGGCCGACACGGCCGCCGATCCCGAGAACGACGACCTGGTGGTGCAGGTGTGGACGCCGGACGGCGCGCAAGTGTTCCGTTCGCTGTCGCGCGCGGCGCTGCCGCAGCGCGCCGTGCTGGGCTTCTCCAACGTCAAGGCCAACAACACCACCTACCGCATCTTCTCCGTGCAGACCAGCAACCAGACGGTGCAGGTCGCGCAGGACATGGCGGTGCGCCAGCGCATGGCCGGCACCTTGGCGCTGCGCACGGTCGGCCCGATCGCCGTCATGGCGCCGGTGCTGATGCTGGTGGTGTGGTGGGTGGTCAGCGGCTCGCTGGCGCCGGTGTCGCGTGTCAAGCGGCAGGTGGCGGCGCGCCAGGCGGACGATTTGTCGCCCGTCTCCGAAAACGATTTGCCCGACGAGGTGCTGCCGCTGGTGCACGAGCTCAACCTGCTGTTCGGCCGCGTGCGCACCGCCTTCGACGCCCAGCAGCATTTTGTCGCCGACGCCGCGCACGAGTTGCGCTCGCCGCTGGCCGCGCTCAAGCTGCAGGTGCTCAGCCTGGAGCGCGCGCAGGACGAGGCGGCGCGCAGCGTGGCCATCGGCCGCGTCACGGCCGGCATCGAGCGCGCCACACGGCTGGTGGAACAGCTGCTGGTGCTGGCGCGCCAGGAAGGCTCGGCCAACGACGTCAAGCTGGAGCCGGTCAACCTGAGCGAGCTGGTCAAGCGCACCTTGGGCGACATGGCCGGGCTGGCGCAGGCGCGCCAGATCGACCTGGGCCTGCACCACGCCGACGACAATGCGTCGGTGGGCGGCCAGCCGGACGCGCTGATCATCCTGCTGCGCAACCTGGTCGACAACGCCATCAAGTACACCCCGGCCGGCGGCACCGTCGATATCGACCTGCGCCGTCGCGCCGGCGCCACAAAAGCGGCGGCCGGCCGCGTGGTGCTCAGCGTCGAGGATTCCGGCCCCGGCATCCCGGCCGAGGAGCGCGAGCGCGTGTTCGGCCGCTTCTACCGCGTGCCCGGCAGCCAGGCCGGCGGCAGCGGTCTGGGGCTGGCGATCATCAAGTCCATCGCCGAGCGCCACGGCGCCGTGCTGACCCTGGGCCAGTCCGAGCGCCTGGGCGGCTTGCTGGTCAAAGTCGATTTTCCCGAGACTGCGAAGGCCACTCCAGTCTAAAATGCCACTTTGACATGGCGTTGGAGCGGCGTATGAGGAAAATCGGCTTTTCGGGCACACTGGACCCTATCACCAACGGACACATGTGGGTGATGAACGAAGCCCGTTCGCTGGCGGACGAGGTGGTGGTCTTCCTGTCCGAGAACCCGGCCAAGAAGCCCAAGTTCACGGCCGAGGAGCGCAAGAGCATCATCGCCCTCAGCTGCGCGGAGCAGGGCTGGAACAATGTGACGGTGGTCATCGTCAAGGGCGACTACACGGCGCGCGCGGCCAAGAAGCAGGGCGTGCACTGCCTGATCCGCGGCATCCGCACCACCGCCGATTTCGACTACGAGAACCTGATCCAGCAAACCAACGTCGACGTGCTGCAGGGCGCCAAGACCATCTTCGTCATGCCGCCGCGCGACCTCGGCTCGGTGAGCTCCAGCTTCGTCAAGGCGCTGGAGGGCCCGATCGGCTGGAACTGGATCATGAAGAAGTTCGTGCCCGGCCCGGCCTACCACGCCTGGGTGCTGAGCTGGCTGCGCAAGGAGTGGGAGGCGCTGTGGGACTACGAGCACCGCGACGCCACCGCCATCGCCCACGCAGACCAGTGGTTCGTGCAATTGACCGGCGCCACGGCCTACGGCGGGCCGGCGCGTCACTATCACAACCTCGACCACCTGGTGCACGGCCTGTGCGAGATCCGCGTGTGGGCGGCCAACACGCGGCCCGATCCGGTGGACGTGGACATCGTCAAGCAGGCGTTCTGGTTCCATGACGCCGAGTACGGCCACAGCGGCGAGCCGGGCGCGCTGACCAACGAGGAAGCCAGCGCCCAGCTGTGGCTGGGTAGCCACCTGGGCCAGGAGATGGCCGACGCCGCCGAACTGATACGCGCCACCGACCATTTCCAGGAAGCCTTGATCAGCCACCGCCTGAAGGACACCATGCTCAGCGTGGACCTGGCGATCCTGGGCCAGGACGACGAGGTCTACCAGAACTACGCGCGCGCCATCCGCCAGGAATACATCTACCTGCCGGACGCCAAGTACCGCGAGCAGCGCGGCGGCGCCCTGGCCCACCTGTGCCGCAAGGCCGAGGCCGGCTTGCTGTTCGGCAACGACTACTTTGCCGACCAGTATAACGAGCGCGCCATCGACAACATGCAACGGGAGATGGAACGCCTGGCTGTGTCGTGAAATAATTTCATGTTACCCGCCGTCATAGCGGCGCGGCGGCCGGCCGCGGCTTCCGGTGAGAAAGTGCGTAGATTTTGATGCACATTGCGAACTATAGTGCATTGACTTTCCGCAAACTTTCTCAGGGGGCACTATGGCTGCACATCTGCAAGTGGTGACGAATTCCGACGACGCTTTGCTGGCCTGGACGCCAGATCCGTGGAGCGACGACCTGGTCGGCTTCCGGCTGGAACGCAAGGATCTGAAGACCGGCAACGTTACAGTCCTCAACAACCGCATCCCGGCCGGGGCCGACGGCACGCAGGTGCCGGTGGGCGGGGTCGCCTCGACCGCGTCGCCGATCCGCCGCTGCATGTGGGTGGACCACGACGTGGAACAGGCCGGTCACGCCGCCTACCGGGTCACGCCGATGGCGGCCTCAGGCGGCGGCTTCGTGGTGCGCGAGAGCGAGGCCTCGCCCTGGGTGTCGGCCGAGGCGCCGGACAGCGGCGACGAGGGCGCGGCCGTGTACTTCAATCGCGGCACGATCATGTCGCAGGTGGTGTCGCGGCTGGCTGGCGGCGAGGTCAACGTCAAGTCGCTCAAGGCCCTGAAGGCGCACCTGGCAGAGCCCGGCTATCCGGGCCGGCGCTACCTGGCAGGGCAGGCGCGCCACGCGCTGCTGGACTTCATGGCCAACGCCGACCGGCGCGGCAACCACATTTACGCGGCCCTGTACGAGCTCAACGATCCCGAACTGATCGCCGGCCTGAAGGCGTTCGGCGCGCGCTGCCATCTGCTGCTGGGCAACGGCAGCTCCACCTTCGACGACACCGCGCACGAGCTGGAGGCGGCCGACGTCATCGTCAAGCACCGCGACCTGTCGCACAATGGCGCGTCCAGCCCCAGCGTGCACAACAAGTTCGTGGTGGAGGTCGACTCCGCCAGCGGCCAGGCGCTGCGCATGCTGACCGGCAGCACCAACTGGACCACGACCGGCCTGTGCACACAGCTCAACAATGTGCTGGTGCTGGAGCGTCCGGGCACAGCCAACCGTTTCTACCAGCAATGGCGCAAGCTGGCCGAAGTGGGCGACGACATGCCCGAGCAACTGCGCATCGACAACGGCAAGGCCTCGATCGACGGCAACATCACGACCTTCTTCGCCGCCACCAGGGGCCAGGCGGAATTCGCGCCGGTGCTGGACGCCATCGCCAAGGCCAAACACGGCGTGCTGTTCCTGATGTTCATGCCGGGCCAGTCGCCGTTGCTGGAGGCGCTGCTGGCGCGCGTGGCCGAGGCGGACGCGCCCTACATCCGCGGCGTGGTGTCGGCGGTGACGCAGAGCGAAAAGGGCGTGGTCACCGAGCACAACGCGCAGGTGATCGCCAACGGCGTCGACCCGGAGCGCTTCCACAACGAGGTGCTCAAGCCGGACGGCCTGCCGCCGGCCAACCTGCCCAAGTGGGCGCTGGAGGAATTCCAGCGCAGCATGTACCTGAGCGCCGGGCTGAACGCGATCGTCCATTCGAAGACGCTGGTGATCGATCCGTTCTCGGACGATTGCGTGGTGGTGACGGGTTCGCACAACTTCTCGCCGGCGGCGTCCGGCAAGAACGACGAGAACCTGGTCATCATCCGTGGCGACAAGGCGCTGGCGCAGGCGTACGCGGTGCACATCGAAGGCGTGTACGACCACTTCGCCTGGCGCGCCTTCCTGTCGAACGGCGGCGATCCGGCGTCCATCTACCAGCCGCTGACCGGCTGGCAGAGCGGCAACCGCGCCAAGGAACTGGCGTTCTGGATGAACCGGGCCTAGTGCGGCGGCAGCTCGATTTGCTCCTTGCGCGCGGCGATCTCGGCGCCGAGCGCATCGAGGTCCAGCTTGGCGTTGCGCGCTTTGGGGAAGACCTCGCCTTCCTCTTCCTGGACATGGTGCTCGATCAGCTCCGACAGCACCTTGACCTTGGCGTCGTACAGGTCGTCGGTGGCCTCCATCGAAATGATCTGTGCGATCAAGTCCTTGGCGGACGCGTGCTCCACCAGGGCTTCGTCCATCAGGTCGTCGGCCTTGGTCGCGGCGCGCACGGCGGGGTAGAAAATTTCCTCTTCCGCCGTGGCGTGCTTGGTCAATTCGGTGCAGATCTGCAGGGCCAGTTTTTGCTTGCTGACATGCGCGCGGTCGCCCAGTTCTTCGTATTGCTCGAACAGCGACTTGACGTGTTCATGGTCTTCCGTCAGCAGCGTGAGCGCGTCCTGCGGCTCGGTCTCGGTAGGGAGGGGCTTGGGTATTTTGTCTTGCGGGCGGGAGGTGGTTCTCATATCGGCTCCTTGCGTGGCGAATGAATGGGATACTGCGGACCCAGTCTAGGAGCGCGATCAACGACGGTCTGTGCGATGTTCAACGGAGTCGTTGTTGCCGTTGGCTTTGTATGGCGAGCACAAACACCGTATCGATATCGGCCAAGTACCTGTATATGGCGACATAGCCGTGTTTTCGTTTTCCAATGAGGAGCTCACGCTTCTCTTTGTGGATGACGTGGCCGATCAAGGGCGTAGTTTGCAGAACATTGATGGACTTCTGAATTTCGAGAATTTTCTCGTAAGCGTTCAACACCTTGTTTTGACTAAAAAATCCAGAATGCGATCGAGGTCGTCGATCGCATTCGGCATCAGTTCAAGGCGTGCCATGATCAGGGAATAAAAGTTTTAGGCACTGGCGGTGGAGTTGCTTCGCCAGCCGCGCGCCTTTCCAGATAGATGCTGACCTCCGCCCACGGAACCGACTGCCGGTTCTTCAAGAATTCCTCGAACCGATCATCGGCGATTGTGCAAACCTCATCTTTTTCTGCGATCAATGCAATCTTTTCCGCGATCGATTCCAGAATAAATTCCTGGGCCTTTACTTTATCGCTATCGGTAATTGCATCGAGCCTCAGGCTGAGTGCGGACGGCAATTCGATGGTGAATTTTGGCATGGCAGTCTCCCGCAGTGAGTGATGATTTTAGCACTGCGGATTGACCGGTCTTCCAGCTGAATCAAACGCGCGTCAGAAGCGATTCCAGTTGTTGTGGCGGTGCTCGGCGGCTTCCTTGAGCAGGTAGCCGGCGCGGCGTTCGTCCTTCGGGCTGAGGGCGTCGCCCAGCTGTACCGTCATCGCCAGTTCCTGGATCGCCGGCGGATATTCGTGCTCGGCCGCTTCCTCCAGCAGATGGCGCGCCTGGGCGCTGTCCTGCGCCACGCCTCGGCCGTCCCGGTAAATGTAGGAGAGCAGGAACATGGCGTGCGGATTGCCAAGATCGCTCGCAACCTTCAGCCACTGCGCCGCCTGCGCATCGTCGCGCGCGACGCCGTCGCCGTTCTTGTAGAGCATGCCCAACATCAGCGCCGCCCGCGCGTGATGCTGCCTGGCCGCCATCTCATACCAGGTCGCCGCGGCGGCCGGCGCCGCCGCCACGCCCACCACGCCCACGCGCAACATCTCGCCCAATTGATAGGCCGCGTCCACATCGCCGCCGCGCGCCGCTTGCTCGAACAGCTTCAGCGACTGCGCCCGCTGCTCGGGACGGGTCTGGTACAGCAGTCCCAGCTCGCGCTGCGCCACCGGCATGTTCTGCGCCGACCACGACATCAGCTTGCGCTCGGCGCTGGCGTCGGCTTGCTGCATGGCTTTCATGCCGACCGTCTCGATCTGCGCCGAGGTCGGCTTCTCCTGCTGCAACTGGCAGCCGAACAGGAATACGCCGGCCAGCAGGCCAATCAACGCAACACCGGGATAATTTTTCACTTGCATGATAGTGACCTCGCGATTAATGGAGCCGGCAACGCCGGCCCCATCTACACTTACTTGCTCAGATCGATAGCGTACTTGGCGAAGCCGCTGGCATCCAGCGCGCCCTCGGCCGTGACGGCGGTGATGCCGCTGCTCTTGGCCAGCGCCAGGTGGCCCGGCGCCGAGCGCAGGATCACCGGACCGGCCGTCGCCACCTTGACGAAGCTCCAGCTGCGCGCGCTGCCGTTGCCCGCCAGCGTGACCTTGCCGCTGGCCGCGCCCTGCGCCGCCAGGTAGTTGCTGACCACGGTCTGGTTGGCGTCCGGCGACTTGATGATGGTCTTGCTGCCGTCGATGCCAGGCACGGCGCCGCCGCCGCCCGCGCGGTAGTCGTTGGTGGCAACGATGAAGTCGTCACCGTCGGCCACGGCCTTGCCCAGGTAGGTCAGGTTGACGATGCGGCTGCCGGCCGGCTTGGTCACGTCGATCTGGTAGGTCAGCGCGTTGTTCTCGGCGTAGAACACGTCGTAGTTGTAGATCGTGCCGTACGACGGCACCAGGTCCTGCTCGGTGGTCTTGGCCGGGTCGATCTGGCCGAACTGCTTGGCCGCCGTTTCCAGCCAGGCCTTCAGGTCCGAACCCTTGATCTTCACCGCCTGCAGGTTGTTGTTGCTGTACAGGTAGAGGTCGCCCGGATTGCGCACTTGCAGGCCGATAGGCGCGGCCGCGCTGGCGCCCGGCGCGACGTCCGTGAAGTCGGAAGGACCGTTGCGGCCGGCCTTGAACGGCGCGCTGCACGAGATCACCGGAATGTTCTTGTAGCTGGCGATGGTGGCGTCGGTGCTGGCGGCGATGAATTTCTTCACATAGTCCAGCTGCGCCTGGTTGACCAGCTGGATCGCGCTGACATCACCCACCAGCGAGAAGTAGGCCGACATCTCAAAGTCGGTGCTCACGCCCAGCGGCTGCCTGGCGTAGGCGATGGTGGCCGCGTGCTCGGTGGCGACGATGGGCGCGATGGACGGATCGGCCTTGACGATGGTGGTGCCGTCGGCGTACTTGAAGCCGCGCGATTCCACCGTGGTCTTATCCTGCTGCACCACCCACTTGCCGCCAGTGAAGACCAAGGTCATCTTGATGATGCCCAGACGGCGGCCCCAGCTTTGCGCCATCACGGTCGGCACGCCGTTGACGAAGCCGTTGACGGCGTCGATCTTGGCGCTGGCCGGGAACGCCGCGAACGACGAGTCCAGCGCCGGCGCGCCGGTCTCTTTGCCCTTCGGGAAGATCAGGTGCGAGTGGCCGATCAGCAGCGCGTCGATGCCGGTGCTGGTCAGGTGATAGCTGCCGTTCTCCATTTTCGGGCTGTAGGTGCTCGGGTCCAGGCCGCCGTGCGACAGCGCCACCACCAGGTCTGCGCCCTTGGTGCGCATCTCCGGCACGTACTGCTTGGCCGCTTCCTGCACGCCGGTCACGGCGACCTTGCCGGCCAGGTTCTTCTGGTCCCAGTCTAGGATCTGCGGCGGCACGAAGCTCATGATGCCGATGTTCAGTTTGACGTCGACCTTGCTGCCGTCCGGCTTGGTGGCGGTGAAGGTGCGCGGCAGCAGCGTGTAGGGCTGCACGATGGGCTTGTTGCTGGCCACGCCGGTGACGTTGGTCAACACCAGCGGGAAGCTTGGCGCGCCGCAGGTGCCGCTCGGCTTGGCGACGCCGGGAATGCCGAAGTCGGTATTGGTGATCTGGCTCAGCAGCGGCAGGCCGTAGTTGAACTCGTGGTTGCCGAAGCCGCCGCCGTCGTACTTCATCGCGTTCATGACCTTGTGCACGGCCATGGTGTCGGTGCAGGCGATCGGCTTGGTGACGGCCTGCATGTCGCCCAGCAGCGTGCCCTGGATCACGTCGCCGTCGTCCAGCAGCACGTTGTTCGGGTTTTCCGCGCGCGCGGCCGTGACCAGGGTCGAGGTGCGTTCCAGGCCCAGGCTGGTGTCTTCCGCCAACGAGTAGTAGTTGTAGCTCATCACGTTGGCGTGGATGTCGGTGGTCTCCATCAGCGCCAGCGTGACGGTCGTGCCTTCCGCGACGGCCGGCGGTGGCGTGTAATCGCCGCCGCAACCGACCAGACCCGCTGCGGTCATCGCAGCCAACATCACCAGATTCAGTTTCATTGCTTCCCCGCAAATTAAGAAAATTTAAGCTGGGAACTGTATCCAATTTACGTGACATTGTCGTGACAATACGCAAACATGGTCGAGCCGCCATCACCTGGCCGGACCGCCGCTCAGCCGGTTTGTCATGCCCAGCCAGACGCCCGACAGCGCCAGCAGGCCGCCCAGCGCATGGTAGCCGTGCAAGCGTTCATGCAGAAGCACGGCGGCGGCCAGCGCCACGAACACCGGCAGCAAGTTCATGAACAGGCTGGCGCGGGCCGGGCCCACGAGCTTGATACCGCTCATCCAGCAGAACGGGGCTCCGATCGACGCCAGCGTGCCCGCGTACAGGATCAGCGGCATGCTGGCCGCCGTCACCGGCGATGGCGGCGCCAGCCACCAGAAAGGCAGGATCAGCAGCAGTCCGCAGGCGATCTGCACATACAGCTGTAGCCACGTCGACAGCGGCATCGCCCATCGCTTGATCAGCACGCCGTACAAGGCGTTGGAGCCCACCGCCACCAGCATCAGGCCGTCGCCGGCGTGCACCGCGCCTTGCAGCAGGCCTAGCGGCTGGCCGCGTGTGCTCAGGATGACCAGCCCGGCCAGCGACAAGCCCGCGCCGCACAGCCGTTCCACGGACAACGATTCACCCGCAAGCCGGCTCGACAGCAGGGCCGACATCAGCGGCATCGTTGCCACGATGACGCCCATATTGATGGCCGATGTGGTCTGCGCGGCCTGGTACGCCAGGCCCTGGTAAAGGCCCATGCCGAGGCAGCCCAGCAGCGCCAGGCGCGGCAACTGCGTGAGCACGGCAGCGCGTTGGCGGATCAGCGCCGGCAGCACGAACGGCGTCAGCACCAGGCCGGCCAGCAGCCATCGATAGAAAGTGATGGCGGATGGCGTGATCACGCCGGCCGCCGCCTTGGTGACCAGCGTGTTGCCGGTCCAGATCAGCACGGCGAGCAACGGGTAGATGGAAAACGCGGGCGGCGCCGCCTGGCGCGCGATGGAGGGGGATGACATGTGGAACTCCTTGCATGGTCGTGTTGCAAGGATCGTCTCACGCGGTTCATTGCTGTGTACAGTGATATGATTGCATGAAATGAATGCATAGGATGCACGAATGAGCCAAGTCGATTTCAATATGCTGCTGGACCTGGATGCGCTGCTGCGCGAAGGCAGCGTGGTGGGCGCCGCGCAGGCCTTGCACGTCAGCCCGTCGGCGATGAGCCGCCGCCTGGCGCGGTTGCGCGAGGCTGCGGCCGATCCACTGTTCGTCGCCGCAGGGCGGGGACTGGCGCCGACCCAGCGCGCGCTGGCCATGCACGAGCGGGTGCGCGCGGCGATCGACGAAGTGCGCAGTATTTTCTTTTCCGACGAGCTCGACCTGTCGCAACTGCGGCGCACCTTCACGTTGCGTGCCAGCGACGGCTTCGTCGGCGTCTGGGCCACGCGGCTGGTGAGCGCGATGATGGCGGAGGCGCCCGGCGTCAGCCTGCGCTTCGTGCCGCGCGCGAACAAGAATACCGATGTGCTGCGCAGTGGAGCGATCGACCTGGATATCGGCGTGCCGGCGGCGTCGGAGCCGGACATCGTCGACGACGCGCTGTTCGAGAGCTCATTCGTCGGCGTGGTGCGGCAAGGGCACCCGCTGCTTGCCAAGGGGCCACGCAGCAAGGTTGGCCTGAAGGCGTTTGTGGCCTGGCCGCACATTTCGGCGTCTCAACACGGCTCGGGCATCAGCCGGCTCGACGCGGCGCTGGAGGCGGCGGGCGTGCGGCGCAACGTCGCCATCGTCGCGCCCGGCGTGCAGGCGGCCTTGGTCATGGCCTCCACCTCGGATTTCATCGCCGCCATGCCCGAGCCGTTTGCGCGCTGGGGCAAGGAGCATCACCGGCTGCAGCTGTTCCGCTTGCCTATCGAGGCGCCGACGGTGCAGGTGTCGCAAAGCTGGCACAAGCGCCATCAGGCCGATCCCGCGCACCGCTGGCTGCGCGCGCACGTCAGCGCGATTTGCGCGGCCGGCGTGCGCGCCATGCAGGTGTAGGCAAGCGGGCGCTAGTAGGCCCAGAGCGGTCCGGTCTTGCCGTTGACGCTGGCGCCCTCCATCACCACGAACACGCGGCGGCCGTAGAAGAAGGGCAGGCCCCAGTCGAAGTAGTTGCCGGTGCCGGCGGTGCCGCCGACCTGCGCCGCCGAGATGGTGGACGCCAATTGCACCAGGTTGGCCACGTTGAAGTTGACCACGCCGCTGGCGCTGCCGTCGGCGGCGGCGTTGGTCGCGCTGAGCGCCAGCGTGCTGGCCGGACAGTAGAAGTCGCCGCCCGAGCAGGTGCGGATCGTGCTGTCGCTGAAGAAGTAGCCGTTGGAGCCGCTGTCGATAAAGCTGGCGCCGTAGGTCTTGCCCTTGTAGGTGGTGCTGAAGTCGCCGCCGCTGTTGGTGGTGAACAGCGTCTCGCCGGCGATGGTGTTGTTGGCCTGCGTGTTGACGCCGAAGATCAGCGTGCCGTTGACCGAGGTCAGGCCGGACGCGCCCACACTGGGCAGCACCAGTAGCACGCCGTTGTTGTTCACCGCGAACGAGGCCACAGGATTGCTGACCTGCGAGCCCAGCGCCATGCTGCTGGCGACGCAACCGTTGCCGGTGCAGGCGTAATAGGCGCCGGCGACCGCCGAGCGGGCGCAGCTTTCGCCGCAATCCTGCTTGAACAGGCCGACGCCGAGCACGCCCTTGGCGCCCAGCGCCGCCAGCGTGCCGAGGTTGTTGCCGGCGCTGCTGCAACTGGACGGCGTGGCCGCGTAGTTGGCGCCGCTGTCGCCGATCACCTGGATCGAAATGCCGGCGGCGGTTTCGTCCGCCATCTTGACGTCGGCCTGGCGCACCGCGCCCCATGTGTAGCCGCTGATGAACTTGCCGCAAGTGCCGGCGTCGGCGCCGGATGGCGTCTGCACCGCCGGCAGGTTCAGCGCCGCGTCGAGCGGCGCCAGCAAGCGCAGGCCGTAGGAGCCGGTGTCGAGCAGCACGTGGTCGATGGTCTGGCAGATGGTGGTGCCGGGACGGCACACCGTCACGCTGACGTACGGGATGTTGATGGCGCCGTTGACGCCGGTCGGGCCGCTGTCGACCACGATGGCGGTGCTGTTGCTGGTCGGCGCGGTCACGCTCAGCGCGGCGCTGGCGTTGACGGTGCCGCCGTCGCCGGCGCAGGACAGCGTGTAGACGTAATTGCCCGCCACGCTGGACGCGATGCTGACCGAGCCGGAGGTGGCCTTGGCGCCGCTCCACGCGCCGCCGGCTGTGCAGCCGCTGGCGTTGGCCGACGACCAGCTCAGCACCGAGGTCTGCGCGGTGCTGATACTGGCCGGCGCCAGCGTCAGGTTGACGGTGGGCGAGGGCGGCGGCGAGCTGACGACCACGCTGGTGGTCTTGCTGACTTCGCCGCAGGTGACGGTGTAGTAGGCGGTGCCTGCCGCGCCGGCCGTGACGGTGCGTGAGCCGCTGTTGTCCAGCGCGCCGCTCCAGGCGCCGGACGCGGTGCAGCCGGTCGTCGTGGGATTGCTGACGCTCCAGTTCAGCGTAATGACCTGGCCGACAGTGGTGGCGGTCGGCGTGGCGCTGATGCTGACCACCGGCGTGCCGGTGCCGGCCTGGCTGGTGGATTGCGTGGTTTGCGCGGCGGACGTTGCGGTGCCGCTGCCTCCGCCGCCGCAGGCGCTGAGCATCAGCGCGAGCATGAAGCTGGCGAGGAAAATGAACAAGGTGGAACCGGACGCGCCCGGCAGGGCAGCACCGGCGCGTTGCCGCAGCCGGCCGATGGCGAGGGAACGTTGCATGCGCCTCTCCCTATTCGATGACGGACGTGTCGAAGCCGGCCGGCAGCGCGGCCGGGATCCACGCGTGGCCGGCGTAGGCGCGCATGTGTCCGCCCGAGACGATCACCACATCCTGCTGCGCCAGCGCCAGCTGCGAGTGCCCCGCCTTGGGACGCTTGGCGGCGGCGTTGGTCAGCACGGCGAACTTGTCGCCCAACAGGGTGCGCAGGTCGGGCAGGGCCGGGCCGTTCCAGCTGACGGCGAACACCTTGCCGTCGTTGTTGACGTATTCGCGCACCACGGTGCCGCTGTCGAGCGTGCTCTGGCTGACGGTGTAGACGGCCGTGCTGTCGCCGCTGGTGGCCGCGAGGCTGCGCGCGGCCTGCCTCACGGGCGTCGCGCCGAAATTGGAGGGAGAACTGCCCAGCGCCGCATAGGCAAGCGCGCCTTGCAGCAGGGAGAGCAACAACATGAGTAGGAATGCCCGGCGCATCAATCGCTCCTGTGCCTAAGATGCAGGCAAGTGTAAAGCGGCGCCGGGTTGGATGGCGTTAGCGATGTGTAAGCAAACGTTACACATCGATGGTGGACAACCGCCTCAGCGCACCAGGCAAGGGCGTTTGTTGTCGAACTTCCAGCCCGGGACCAGGAATTGCATCGCCACGGCATCGTCGCGCGCCCCGAGGCCCATGTTCTTGTAGGCTTGATGGGCCGTCTCCAGCTCCACCGGATCCAGCTCGACACCCAGGCCGGGGCGTGCCGGCACGTGTATCATCCCGCCCTCGATTTTCAACGGCTCCTTGGTCAGGCGCTGGCCGTCCTGCCAGATCCAGTGGGTATCGATCGCGGTCACCTTGCCCGGGGCCGCCGCGCCCACGTGGGTGAACATCGCCAGCGAAATATCGAAGTGGTTGTTCGAGTGCGAACCCCAGGTCAGGCCGAACATCTGGCACATCTGCGCGACGCGCACCGAGCCCTGCATGGTCCAGAAATGCGGATCGGCCAGCGGGATGTCCACCGATTGCAGCTGGATCGAATGCGCCATCTGGCGCCAGTCCGTGGCGATCATGTTGGTGGCGGTCGGCAGGCCCGTCGCGCGGCGAAACTCGGCCATCACCTCGCGGCCCGAGTAACCGTCCTCCGCGCCGCACGGGTCTTCCGCGTACGCCAGGATGCCGTGCTTGTCGCGGCAGACGCGGATCGCGTCCTTGAGCAGCCAGCCGCCGTTCGGATCCAGCGTCACGCGGGCTTCGGGGAAACGCTCGTGCAGGGCGACGATCGCCTCCATCTCCTCGTCGGCGGACAACACGCCACCCTTCAGTTTGAAATCGTTGAAGCCGTAGCGCGCGTGAGTCGCTTCGGCCAGGCGCACGATGGCTTCCGGCGTCAGCGCTTCCTCGTTGCGCAGCCTGAACCACGCGTCATCGGCGCCGGGCTCGCTGCGATAGGCCATCGGCGTCTTGTTGCGGTCGCCCACGTAGAACAGGTAGCCCAGCATCTCCACCGCGTTACGCTGCAAGCCTTCCCCCAGCAAGGCCGCCACCGGCACGTTCATGAACTGCCCCAGCAAGTCGAGCAGCGCCGACTCCATGGCCGTCACCGCGTGAATGGTGGTGCGCAGGTCGAAAGTCTGCAGGCCCCGCCCGCCGGCATCGCGGTCGGCGAAGGCGGTGCGCATCGTGTTGAGCACGGCGTTGTAGTCGCCCAGCGTCTTGCCGATGACAAACGGCCGCGCGTCCTCGATGGTCTGGCGGATCTTCTCGCCGCCGGGAACCTCGCCCAGGCCGGTGTTGCCGGCGCTGTCGGTCAGGATCAGGATGTTGCGGGTAAACCATGGGCCATGGGCGCCGCTGAGATTGAGCAGCATGCTGTCCTGGCCGGCGACGGGAACGACGCGCATGTCGGTGACGACCGGGGCGTTGGTGACGATGTGATTCATAAATAAGCTCTAGCGTGGTTGAGATATAGGGTTCAACGAAGTCGTCAGCGAGACGCGTTTGATATCGCCGACAATAAACAGGTAACTGAAGATGGCCATCGCGGCATTGGCGCCGACAAACACCAGCGCGCCAGAGAACGAACCGGTATTTTGCACGATATAGCCGATGACGATGGGCGTGGTGATGCCGGCGGTATTGCCGAAGGTGTTGAACAACGCGCCGCTCAGGCCGCCGGCTTCCTTGGGCGAGGTGTCCGACACCACCGCCCAACCCAGCGCGCCGATGCCCTTGCCGAAGAAGGCCAGCGACATGATGGCGACCACCAGCATATCGGTCTCGATGTAGTTACAGGCGATCATGCTCATCGACAGCACCATGCCGATCACGATAGGCAGCTTGCGCGACACGGACAGCGAATAGCCCGCCTTGTTCAAGCGATCCGACAGCCAGCCGCCGCTGACGCCGCCCAGGAAGCCTGCAATGGCTGGCAGCGAGGCGACAAAGCCGGCCTTCAGGATCGTCATGTGGCGCTCCTGCACCAGGTACACGGGAAACCAGGTGAGGAAGAAATAGGTCAGCGTGGTGATGCAATACTGGCCGATGTACACACCCAGCAGCATCCGGCTGCAGAGCAGCTCCTTAATGCAAGCCATGGTGTTGACCTGCGCAGGCTGGGCGGCGTGCGCTCCGCTCTCCAGATCGACCAGCGCGCCGCCTTGCTGAATGTACTGCAGCTCGCTGGCGCTGATGCTTGGGTGATCCTTTGGACCGTAGATCGTCTTCAGCCACACAAACGCCATGACGATGCCCAGCGCGCCCATGACGAAGAACACACTTTGCCAGCCATAGGAATGCACCAGCCAGCCCATGATGGGCGCGAACAGCACCGTGGCGAAGTATTGCGCCGAGTTGAACACGGCGGCGGCAAGGCCACGCTCGTGAGTGGGGAACCACGACGAGGCGATCCGGCTGTTGCCCGGGAACGAAGGTGCTTCAGCGGCGCCGACCAGCAGGCGCAGCACGAACAGCAGCACCACCGCCGCGCCGCCGGTCACGAATCCCGCAGCGCCGGTGAACAGCGTGAAGGTGGACCACAGGAAGATGCTGAAGAAGTAGGTGATCTTCGAGCCGAAACGGTCCAGCAGCCAGCCGCCCGGAAGCTGGGCCAGCACGTAGGACCAGGCAAACGCCGAGAAGACAAAGCCCATCTGGATCGCGTCCAGGCCGAGCGCCTTTTTGATATCCGGCCCGGCGATCGAAATCGTCGCGCGGTCTGCGTAGTTGATGGTGGTGATCGCAAACAGCATGGCCAGGATGACCCAGCGCTTGCGCGTCTGCGGCTTGGTGAATTGAGCTTGTTCCACGGTGTGCCCTGTCTCTTGTTATGCCGGATTAGAAGGTGTGGCGCATGCCGAGGTTGTAGCCGGTGTTGCCGGTGCCGCTTTCCGTGTTGTTGGCGACCGTGTAGCCGGCGCCGTTTTTATTGCTGATGTGGGCGTACGCCGCGTACAGCGATGTGCGTTTCGACAGGGGATGCAGGTAGCCGATGCCCCAGGAATTGGCGTCCTGGTTGAAGCTGGTGCGGTCGTCCTTGTGCATCACCGAGCCCAGTACGGTGCCCATCCCGGCCGGCATGCTGAAGCCCAGCAGGTAGTCGCGGCCATCGGTCGAAGCGGTCGGCTTGACGCCGCCATACGGATTGTTCGCGTTGCCCAGCGGCGCGGCGTTGTAGCCCTTGTCGATGCCGTAGCCGGCGTGGACTTTGATCCAGCCGAAGTTGTAGCTCGCGCCCAGCAGCGTGTTGCGGCCCAGCGTGCGGTCCACCGCCGGCGTGCTGCCGCTGGCGACCACGTCGGAGTTCTTGCTGTTGTAGGCCAGGCGCAGGCTCAACTGACCTGTGGCGTAGCCGATCGCTCCGCCGAACTGGCGGCCGGCGCGGATATTGGTCTGCTCGCCGGCGCTGTAGGACAGTTCGCCATCGACGCCATTCACGCGCGGCGAGGCATAGCTGATCGTATTGCTGGTGCGGACGTTCGTGCCGGAGTCCGGGAACAGGTTCTTGGAGGTGCCCGCGTAACCCGTGCTGAACGGGTCGACGATGTTGACCAGCGTGGTGTGATAGGGCGTGTACTGGCGGCCGAGGGCGAGCGAGCCGAGATCGCTTTTCAGTCCGACGAAGGCCTGGCGGTTGAATATGGTGCCGGCCGCGTCGATCTCGCCGGTATCGATCTTGGTGCCGGCCTCCAGCGTGAAGAACGCCGACATGCCGCCGCCCAGGTCCTCGGTGCCACGGAAGCCGAGGCGCGAGGCGGAGCCGGCGCCGCTGGTGACCTTGGTGAGGTTGCCGGCGTTGCCGCCGCGTTCGCCGACGATGGCGGCATCGACGATGCCGTAGATCGTGACGTTGGATTGGGCGTGTGCCGTGGCTGCGCCCAGGGCGAGGACAATAGCTGCCGCTAGTTTCATGCTGTCTCCTTGATTTGTGTATTTTTATGATTGGCTTGCAAATCAATCATAGGCTGGCGTCTATGCATCACCAAACCAAAGAGTGTCGCCAGCAATTCAATTAATGAATCGCTGCGCGGAATCAGTCAGCGTGAAATGTCGGCAACACCTCGCGTTTAAAGACGCGTAAAACGGGGTTTTCGTTGTCGCGCCGGTGGACGCAGACCATGTGCACCGGCTCGGTCGCCATCTTTCTCATCACCAGGCCGTTGAATCCGAGCCGCACCGCACCTTCCGCAATTAGCGCGACGCCCAGGCGGGCGCGCACCAGGGCCAGCATGGTATGCACCTGGCCGACGTGTTCGACGATGTCCGGCTCCACGCCGGCCTTGGCGAACCGCTCGCTCAGCATGTGATGAAAGGGCCGCGCGTCGAACGGCGAGTACATCACGAACGGCTTGCCGTGCAGGCTCTGCAGTGTAGGTTCCAGCGGCCAGTTGCCGGCGTCGTCCTCGTGGATGGCCAGCATGAGCGACTCGGTCACCAGCGGGATGGTTTCGAGTTCCGCGTTGAGTGTGTGGGGACGCATCAGGCCGAGGTCCAGCTCACCCGAATTGAGCGCCTCGACCTGCGCTGTGCTGACCAGTTCCTTCAACGTCAGGGAAACGCCGGGGCAATGCTCGCGCAACCGCCGCACCACCTCGGGAAGCAGGCTGTAGCCCGAGGCCGAGGTGAAGCCGATGGCAAGATGCCCCTGCTCACCCTTGGCCGCGCGGCGCGCGGTGAGCGCCGCCTCATGCGCCAACCGAAGGATGCGAACGGCCTCCGGCAGGAAGGCCCTGCCGGCCGCGGTCAGCCGAACCATGCGGCTGTTGCGTTCGATGAGCTCGGCGCCGACGTTGTGCTCCAACAGGCGGATCTGACGGCTCAATGGCGGCTGCGTCATGTTCAGCCGCTCGGCCGCGCGGCTGAAGTGCAGCTCCTCGGCCACGGCGACAAAACAGCGCAGCTGGCTGATCTCAAACATTTTCCACCTTTCGTGATGACATAAAAAAGCCCCGAAAGCTGCAGGCAACTTTCGGGGCTAGTCTACATGCACGGAAGGTTTCGGCTTAGAACTTCACATACAGGCGGCCGAAGTACGACGCGCCGTTCAGACCGAACTGCACGCTCTCATACTTGAAACCGTTGTCGGTCTCATCGGCGTTCTGCGACGTCGGCTTGACGTTGAAGATGTTGTTGCCGCCGAAGGTGAACTTCATGTTTTTGTTGATGGTGTAGGTGAAGCTCAGGTCGGCCGAGGTTTTCGACTCGTAGTGCTGGTTAGGTGCACCTCCTGCCGTGCCGGTGAACGTGCCCAGGGTCTGCGGACCGAAGTGGATGATCTTCAGGTCGCTTTCCCATGGACCGGTCACGTAGTCGAAGCCCAGCGTGGCCTTCGAGCGCGGCGCGCCTTGCTCGATGTACAGGCGTTCCTTCTCCGAGAGCAGCACGTCCTCGAAGCCCTTCAGCGAAGCCGGCGCGTGGATGCCGGTCACTTCGGTCTTGCTGACGTTGAGCGCCAGGAAGGTGGTCAGCTTGTTGGAGCCGAAGTTGGCCTTGTGCGACGCGGTCAGGTCCAGGCCCTTGGTCTTGGTGTCGACCGAGTTGACGAAGAACTGCGCTTCGCCCACGCCCAGCTTGGCCAGGCGCTCGGCCAGGTCGGGATAGGTGTCGGCATTGAAGCGGCCCGACAGCACGATGCGGTCCTTGATCTTGATGTCGTACAGGTCGGCCGTCAGGGACAGCGCGGCGTTCGGCGTCCAGGTCGTGCCCAGCGTGAAGCTGGTCGACTTTTCTTCCTTCAGCTTGGGAATGCCGGCCGCGTTGGCGACGGTGCCGCCGTTCGGCGCCAGCACCACGTCGGTCGGCACGCCGCCGATGAAGTCGGTGAAGGTCGACGAGAAATAAATTTGTTGCAGCGACGGCGCGCGGAAGCCGGTGCTGGCCGAGCCGCGCAGCAGCACGCTGTCGGCCACGCGCACGCTGCCGGCCAGCTTGCCGGTGACGGTGGAGCCGAAGTCGCTGAACTTCTCATAGCGCACCGCGCCCTGCAGCTTGACCATCTTGCTCAGGTCAGCTTCCAGGTCGAGGTAGGCGGCGGTGCTGTGGCGCTTGGCGTTGACCTGGTCGGCGGGCTGGAAGCCGGGGAAGCCCTGGCTGCCGGCGTTGCCGCCGAAGCCGACGCCGTCGACGTCGTTGTACGAGCCAGGCTCGCCGGCGAAGATCTTGTAGTTCTCGCTGCGGTATTCGCCGCCGAACGCCACGTTCAGGCCGTCACCGACCAGGCCGTCGTAGTAGTGATTCAGGTCGAGGTTGGTGGTCAGCTGCTGGAACGAGAAGCCGCCCGCGTCGAAGCGGTCCGGGCTGATGCCCTTGCCGCCGGCCAGCAAGTCCTTGTTGGCGATCGAGGCGTTGATCGTATGGCTGATGTTGTACTTCATCTTGTTGTAGCCATACGTCTGCGACACGTCCAGGTTCCAGTCGCCCACGGTGCTGCGGTGGCCGAGGATGGCGTAGCGGTCGTCGATGTCGGCGTTGATGAAGGGGACGAAGCCGTTCGGGTACATCGCGGCCGAGTTGCGGCTCGGGATGTCGTCGGAACCGACGCCGCCGCGCGCGAAGGCGGCGCTGGAGGCGTCGCGGGTCTGGCCGCCGGCGGTGAAGTACAGCTTGCCGGTGCCGACCGTCGGCAGTTCGCCGTTCAGGTAGATGGTCTGGTTCTTGGTCTTGCTGTCGCCGATGATGCGCGGGTTGTCGGCGTCGGCGCGGTTGGAGCGGCCACGGTCGAGGTACTCGCCGGTGATGCCGAGCGTGCCGCCGTTGCCGATCTCGAAGCCGCAGTAGGCCGAGGTCATGTAGTTCTTGCCGTCGCGCTTGGAGTATTCGCTGAAGCCGGCGACCGCTTCGCAGCCCTTGCTTTTCTTCAGGCCGATGTCCATCACGCCGGCGATGGCGTCCGAGCCGTACTGGGCGGCGGCGCCGTCGCGCAGCACCTGCACGTCCTTGATCGCCAGCAGCGGAATGGTGTTCATGTCGGTGCCGGTGTTGCCGCGGTTACGCGCGCCGAACAGGTTGACCAGCGCGGTGGTGTGGCGGCGCTTGCCGTTGACCAGCACCAGGGTCTGGTCGGAACCGAGGCCGCGCAGCGCGGCGGAGTCGACCAGATCGGCGCCGTCGGAGCCGCTCTGGCGGGTCGAGTTGAACGATGGCGAGATATAAGTCAGCGTTTGCGCCAGGTCGAACTGGCCGCCTTGTTCTGTGGACTTGCTCATCGGAATGATGTCGACCGGCACGACGGTGTCGGTGGAGGAACTGGTCGCGCGGCGCGAGCCGACGATGCTGACCGACTGGATGGCGGAGTCGGCTTTGGCTTCCGGAGCGGTCTGTGCGAAGGCGGATGGTGCGAGGCTCAGGGCTGCAGCGCCGTACAGGCTGAGCAGTACGGCATGACGTAATGGCGTGTTAGCGAACAAGTTTTCTCTCCCGTGCAAAATTTGATTTTAGTCAAATAGCTCATAAGTGAATGAGTTTTCTGACAATTTTGCAGGCAAACTTTATTTACTGTTGTTTTGCCGCGCCATGTGGCGCCACGCGCTGCGTAGTACTACTTAGGGCGGCGACGACATGGCCGCGCAGGTGTATTATGCTGTATAAAAACACAGTATCTCACCATGAACACCATCTTGCCGGCCTACGCAGAGCTGTTCTGCATGACCAATTTCTCCTTCCTGCAAGGCGCGTCCAGCGCCGAGGAATTGGTCGCGCGCGCCGCGCAGCTGGACTATGCCGGCCTGGCCATCACCGACGAATGCTCGCTGGCCGGCGTAGTGCGCGCTCACGCCCAGGCCAGGGACGCCGACCTGCCGCTGGTGATCGGCAGCCATTTCCACCTGAAGAACCCGGACGGCAGCCCGGCGCTGTCGCTGCTGGCGCTGGCGCAGGACCGCGAGGGCTACGGCAATCTCTGCGAACTCATCACGATAGGGCGCAACCGCGTCGCCAAGGGCAGCTATCTGCTCACGCCGGCCGACCTGGCCGCGCCGCCGCCGGCCTACGCCCATCTGAAAGGCTTGCCCGGCTGCCTGATGATCCTGCTGCCGCATTACCCGGCCTTCCAGCCGGACGACGTCGACCGCCTGCACGCGCAGGCGGCGTGGATGGAGGTCACGTTTCCCGGCCGTAGCTGGATGGGGCTGAACCTGCTGCAGCGCGCGCTGGACGAGGCGCACCGCCTCAGCATCGACGAGGTGGCGCTGCAGCACGGCATGCCGGTGGTGGCGCTGGGCCATGTCTGCATGCATGTGCGCTCGCGCAAGCCGCTGCTCGACACCCTGTGTGCGGTGCGGGTCGGCAAGCCGGTGGCCGAGTGCGGCTACGCGCTGGCGCAGAACGCCGAGCAGCATCTGCGCTCGCGGCTGCGGCTGGCCAACCTGTATCCGCCGCAGGCGCTGGCCGAAACGCTCAACATCCTGCGCCAGTGCAGTTTCAGCCTGAGCGAGCTGCGCTACGAATACCCGCACGAGCTGGTGCCGCCGGGCCACACGCCGGGCAGCTATCTGCGGCAGGAGGTGTATGCCGGCGCGCAGGGACGCTTCCCGGCCGGCGTGTCCGCCAAGGTGCGCGGGCAAATCGAGAAGGAGCTGGAGCTGATCGCGGAACTGAAGTACGAGCCGTACTTCCTGACGGTCTACGACATCGTCCGCTACGCCCGCTCGCAGGACATCCTGTGCCAGGGCAGGGGATCGGCGGCCAATTCCGTGGTCTGCTATTGCCTCGGCGTGACCGAGGTCGATCCCGAGCGCAGCAACATGCTGACCGGGCGCTTCATCTCCCGTGAGCGCAACGAACCGCCCGACATCGACGTCGACTTCGAGCATCAGCGGCGCGAGGAGGTGATTCAGTACATCTACAAGAAATACGGCGCCGACCGCGCCGCGCTGGCGGCCGTCGTCATCAGCTACCGGCCCAAGAGCGCGCTGCGCGACAGCGGCAAGGCGCTGGGCGTGGACCTGGCCATCGTCGAGAAGGTGGCCAAGGCGCATCACTGGTTCGACAGCCGCCACGACCTGCTGGGCCGGCTGGCCGAGTGCGGGCTGGACCCGGAATCGCAACTGGCGCAGCAGTGGGCCGCGCTGGCGATCGCCTTGCTGGGCTTCCCGCGCCACCTGTCGCAGCATCCGGGCGGCTTCGTCATCTCGCACGAAAAATTGTCGCGCCTGGTGCCGATCGAGGCCGCCACGATGGAAGGGCGCTGCGTGATCCAGTGGGACAAGGACGACCTGGAGGAATTGGGCTTGATGAAGGTGGACGTGCTGGCGCTGGGCATGCTGTCGGCATTGCGGCGCGCGCTGGCGCTGGTGGGCGCGCAGCGTGGCGCGCCGTTCCGGATGCAGGACATTCCCAAGGAAGACAAGCCCACCTACGCCATGATGTGCGAGGCCGACACCATCGGCGTGTTCCAGATCGAATCGCGTGCGCAGATGAGCATGCTGCCGCGTCTGCGGCCCAAGGAGTTCTACGACCTGGTGATCGAGGTCGCGCTGGTGCGGCCGGGGCCGATCCAGGGCGGCATGGTGCATCCGTACCTGCAACGGCGCATGAACCACAAGCTGATCGATTCCCCGCCGGGACTGGATGAAGCGCTCAAGCGCACGCTGGGCGTGCCCATCTTCCAGGAGCAGGTGATGCAGATCGCCGTCATCGCGGCCGGCTTCAGCGAGGGCGAGGCCGACCAGCTGCGGCGCGCCATGGCCGCGTGGAAGCGCAAGGGCGGGGTCGACAAATACCAGCAACGCATCATGGATGGCATGCGCGAGCGCGGCTACGACGAAACCTTCGCCGCCGCCATCTGCGAGCAGATCAAGGGATTCGGCGAATACGGCTTCCCCGAATCGCACGCCGCCAGCTTCGCGCTGCTGACCTATGCCAGTTCCTGGCTCAAGTGCCACGAGCCGGCCGCCTTCCTGTGCGCGCTGCTCAACAGCCAGCCGATGGGCTTTTATAGCCCGTCGCAGCTGGTGCAGGACGCCAAACGCCACGGCGTACAGGTGCGCGAGATCGACGTCACCGTCAGCGGCTGGGACAGCTCGCTGGAGGAGCGGGTGGGCAAGCGCAACCAGCCGGCGGTGCGGCTGGGCTTGTCGATGCTGAAGGGCATGCGGGAGGAGGCGGCACAGCGCATCGAGCGGGAGCGCGCGCTGCGGCCGTTCGCCAGCGTGGCCGACCTGGCGCGGCGGGCCGACCTCGACCGTCACGACCTGCAGGTGCTGGCCGCCGGCAACGCGCTGCAAGCGCTGGCCGGCAACCGGCGGCAAGCGCTGTGGCAGGCGGTCGGCGCCATGCCGGACAAGGATTTGCTGCGCCCGACCACGCCGGTCGAGGACCTGCCCGAGCTCAAACCGCCGACTGAGGGCGAGGACATCCTGGGCGACTACCGCTCGCACGGGCTGACGCTGGGCCGCCACCCGCTGGCGCTGCTGCGGCCCAAGCTGCTGGAGCACCGCTTCATGCCGGCCTCCACGCTCAACACCTACACCAACGGCATGCTGGCGCGCGCCTGCGGCATGGTCACGGTGCGCCAGCGTCCGGGCACGGCCAAGGGCGTGCTGTTCATCACCATCGAGGATGAGACCGGCAGCGTCAACGTCATCATCTGGCCGTCGCTGGTCGAGCAGCAGCGGCGCGAGGTGCTGGGCGCGCCGCTGCTGGGGGTGTATGGCGTCTGGCAGCAGGAGGGCATCGTGCGCCACCTGGTCGCCAAGCGGCTGGTCGACATGTCCCACCTGCTGGGACGGCTGCCGACCGTCAGCCGCGATTTTTGCTGATCAGCGCCGCAGGCCGGCGGCGCGGTTGCCGCTGGTGCCGTAGTAGGTGTGGATCTGGCTGGCCCAGGTCTGGTTGGCCATGTCCGGCCAGTGGTCGGAGTCGAAACCCGGGGCGTTTTCGATGCGCTCCTTGTCCAGGTTCAGCGTGAAGCGCTTGTTGATGGTGTCCAGCGTCAGCGCCTCCCAAGGCACGGCGAACAGCTTCTCGCCCAGCGTGAACACGCCGCCGTACGACATCACCGCGTAGGCGATGCCGCCGGTGCGCATGTCGAGCATGATTTCCTTGATCTCGCCCAGGTGCTCGTTCTTCAGGTTGTGGACGTGGTTGCCGATCAGCGTGTCGGCGCCCATCAGTTCCGGGCCGGGGCCCTTGTGGCCGTGGTCCACATACATGCCAAGGGCATCGAGTTCTTCGTAGTTCATTTTGACCTCCCAGATTATCAATGAGTTATCATTTTTGACCGATCGGACAGGGCGGTCTGTACGGTGCAGCACAATGACGGGAGATGGGCAAGGTCAGGGGCGAACCCGCCGGGGCGCGGATTTTTCCGGGCAGGAAGGTGAAGAATCGCATCTTTTAGGGTATAATTTCAATTTCCCGCACGTGCCGTTCGGCACCATCTGCAATGACCAAATTTGTCTTCGTCACTGGCGGCGTCGTGTCTTCCCTTGGTAAAGGGATTGCCGCCGCCTCTCTCGCCGCGATCCTTGAATCGCGCGGCCTCAAAGTCACCATGCTCAAGCTCGACCCGTACATCAACGTCGATCCTGGCACGATGAGCCCTATGCAACACGGTGAAGTCTTCGTCACCGACGACGGGGCCGAAACTGACCTCGACCTCGGCCACTACGAGCGCTTCATTTCCACCCGGATGAAAAAGGTGAACAACTTCACCACCGGCCAGATCTACGAATCGGTGATCCGCAAGGAACGCCGCGGCGAGTACCTGGGCAAGACGGTGCAAGTGATCCCGCACATCACCAACGAAATCCAGGACTACATCCGCCGTGGCGCCGAAGGCTACGACGTGGCGCTGTGCGAAATCGGCGGCACCGTGGGCGACATCGAATCGCTGCCGTTCCTGGAAGCCGCGCGTCAGCTGAGCCTGCGCGCCGGCCGCAAGAACACCGCCTTCGTCCACCTGACGCTGGTGCCGTTCATCGCCTCCGCCGGTGAACTGAAAACCAAGCCGACCCAGCACTCGGTGCAGAAGCTGCGCGAAATCGGCATCTCGCCGAACGCGCTGCTGTGCCGCGCCGACCGCGCCATCCCGGAAGACGAACGCGCCAAGATCTCGCTGTTCTCGAACATCGAAGAGCAGGCCGTGATTTCCGTGTGGGACGTCGACACCATCTACAAAGTGCCGCAGATGCTGCACGACCAGGGCCTGGACGCGATCATCTGCGAAGCGCTGGACCTGAACCCGGCCCCGGCCGACCTGTCGGTCTGGAGCCGCCTGATCTACACGCTGGAACATCCGAAGACCGAAGTGTCGATCGGCATGGTCGGCAAGTATGTGGAACTGACCGAGTCGTACAAGTCGCTGACCGAAGCGCTGCGCCACGCCGGCATCCACAACGAATGCAAGGTCAACATCGAGTACATCGACTCGGAAGAGATCGAGACCACCGGCTGCGCCTCACTGGGCAAGTACGACGCCATCCTGGTCCCGGGCGGCTTCGGCAAGCGCGGCGTGGAAGGCAAGATCATGGCCGCCCAGTTCGCCCGTGAGAACAAGATTCCTTACCTGGGCATCTGCCTCGGCATGCAGGTGGCGCTGATCGAATACGCCCGCCACAAGGCCGGCCTGACCGCCGCCAACTCCACCGAGTTCGACCTGGAAACCTCGCAGCCCGTGGTCGCCCTGATCGACGAATGGCAAGGCCAGGACGGCAAGGTCGAGAAGCGCGACGAGAATTCCGACCTGGGCGGCACCATGCGCCTGGGCGCGCAGACCTGCGCCATCAAGCCGGGCACGCTGGCTTCGGAAATCTACGGCGCCGTGGTCACCGAGCGTCACCGCCACCGCTACGAAGCCAACAACCACTACCTGCCGCGCGTGGAAGCGGCCGGCCTGGTGGTCGCGGCCCGCACCCCGACCGAAGACCTGTGCGAAATCATGGAACTGCCGCGTACCGGCGAGAATTCGCACCCGTGGTACATGGGCGTGCAGTACCACCCTGAATTCAAATCGACCCCGCGTGACGGCCATCCGCTGTTCACGTCCTACATCAAGGCAGCACTGGCCCACAAGGCCGCCGGCGGCGCACGCCTGCACGCTGTCACCGATGCACTGCAAGGAGATGCGGCATGAAACTCTGCGGATTTGACGTTGGCCTCGACCAGCCGTTCTTCCTGATCGCCGGCACCTGCGTGATCGAATCGCGCCAGATGGCGTTCGACACCGCCGGCGCGCTGAAGGAAATGACGGCCGCGCTGGGCATCCCGTTCATCTACAAGTCCTCGTTCGACAAGGCCAATCGTTCCTCCGGTACCTCGTACCGTGGTCCCGGCCGCGACAAGGGCCTGGAGATCCTGGGCGACGTCAAGCGCGAGCTGGGCGTGCCGGTGCTGACCGACGTGCACTCGATCGACGAAATCGCCGAAGTCTCGGCGGTGGTCGACGTGCTGCAAACGCCGGCCTTCCTGTGCCGCCAGACCGACTTCATCGTCGCCTGCGCGGAATCGGGCCTGCCGGTCAACATCAAGAAGGGCCAGTTCCTGGCGCCGCACGACATGAAGAACGTCATCGACAAAGCCCGCCTGGCCGCCAAGGCCAAGGGCTTGAACGAAGACAACTTCATGGCCTGCGAGCGTGGCGCTTCCTTCGGCTACAACAACCTGGTGTCCGAC
>Ga0308157_10002393_pt1 | contig 30987 bp, 18 predicted proteins | sample PhyBR1_FD_201035 | JGI IMG/M metagenome (GOLD analysis project Ga0308157, IMG submission 201035) | Phyllosphere microbial communities from UC Gill Tract Community Farm, Albany, California, United States - DLSLB.R1 | ecosystem: Host-associated > Plants > Phyllosphere > Unclassified | place: USA...
CTTGAGGCAGTTCTTTAAAAGGATATTTTTCCCAAACGCATTCTACGTCAGTTCCTGCAAGTACGGCCTTTGAAGCAGCGTGAACAGCATCTGATGAAACTTTATGTGAAGTATAAAAATCAGTAACGGCTCCACAATCAGAAACCACCAAATATTTAAATCCCCAATCATCGCGAAGTATACGCTGTAAAAGTCTAGTGTTGCTGCAGCAAGGTTCGTCGTCTAAACGCTGATAAGCGCACATTACCTGACGCACATCGGCATCCTGCACTAATGATTTAAATGCCGGAAGATAGGTTTCATATAATTCACGGGGATCTACATTATTCAAATTCAATTCATGTCGGCTCCATTCTGGCCCTGAATGCACTGCGAAATGTTTTGCGCAAGCTAATAATTTACGGTATTTAGCATCTGCAGGGCCCTGCAAACCTTTTACAACAGAAATCCCCATTCGCGAAGTAAGATATGGATCTTCACCATAGGTTTCCTGACCACGACCCCAACGAGGATCTCTGAAAATATTTACGTTTGGTGTCCAAACCGAAAGACTTAAAAAGCGCTTGTTCTCATTACCGCCTTTAATCCATTGATTGTATTTTGCTCTGGCTTCATCTGATACTGCGTCAAAAACTTTATATACAAATTGATCATCAAACGAAGCGGCCATCCCAATTGGCTCAGGAAAAACCGTTACATTATCATTGTTAGCATAACCGTGAAGAGCTTCGCTCCACCAATTAAATTTTTTAATTCCAAGTCTTGGAATAGCATCTGATTGATCACACATTAATATCGCTTTTTCTTCCAGAGTCAATCGTGAAATTAAATCTTTTGCTCTCTCTGTAGAACTAAGCGATGGATTTCTAAAAGGCAATTGTTGCGCATCTACACTTAATATTGAAAATGAAATAATACAAATTAAATACTTGATTTTCATGATTTTATATTTAAATTAAAGATGTATTTTTTTCTGAAAGAACTAATTCGTTTTTGAGATTTTATCATCAATATGGAAATAATCAAAATCAGCATAACCTCCTGTATTTTTGGTCGCATAATTGAATAATCCAAATCGGTAACCCATGAAATGCGGAAGTGTATACGGTAATTTTATTGCGTTCCCAATGCTAATCCATTTTTCACCATCCAAACTGTAATAAAATCTTCCTGTATCTGCCCTGTCTTTGAAATCACATTCTGCTTTCAAATACACTTTATCCTGATTTAGAGGAATACTTTCAATTTCTTTTGGAGTGGCTTTTTCGGCATCGATCATTACAATTTTTTTGGAACCATTTTCGATTTTTACAGCTACCAATCCAAAATCCTTTTGCAATAACGAAAGTCCCGCTAAATCGCCTTCTTTCATTTTAGACACTTCAATTAGTGTGAACCCTGAGCTTTGTGGCCCAAATGTTCTTTGTGTCAATGTGTTTTTAGCCTGCACAAAACTGTCGTCTATTCTTGCTGTTTTTAATCTTAAATAACCTTTTCTTTCTTTCAGAGACCATAGCGAATTATCCGGATTGTGATTCCATTGCCAAACCAATGGTAATTCTTTTTCTCCACTTTTACGAGTAAACTCATCCGAATTAACTAGACTAGGAATCAGCCCTTTGCTTGCAGGCAAATCAAGATTTTCTGGTACTTTACCGTTTTCTCCCAATATTGGCCAGCCATTTTCCCATTTTACAGGAACCAGATAAGGAATACGCCCTACACCTCCATAATCTCTAAATAAATACGAAAACCATTTCCCGTCCGGAGTATCTATAAGTCCACCTTGTGCAACACCTAAATCTTGTAAACCAACTTTTCCTTCCCAAGGGCCATTGATGTTATCGGCACGGTGAATAACCACTGTACGCATCCCTCCTTTTGGCCAGACTATATTAAACAAATAATATTTCCCTTTGATTTTAAAAAGCTGAGATCCTTCTGAATTCAACATAATATTGTTTCCGGCAGGCGCATTTGCATTTTCAATTAAAACTCTTTTTGTGTCTTCTTTGACTGCTGATAGGTCACTTTGCAATTCCACTATTTGAAGTTTTCCACCACCCCAAACAAGATAAACCTTGCCATCATCATCAAACAAAAGGGAATGATCGTGATAGGAATTATTTAAAACAATTCTTTTCCAAGGTCCTTTTTCTATGTCTTTTGTTGAAAAGATGTATGTTTTGCCTGTTGTGCCAGAAAAAGTGCTTACATAATAAGTCCCATTGTGGTAACGCAAACTACTTGCCCAAGAACCTCTTCCGTAGTCATTTTTGCCGTTGTCTAAATTTAGTCTGTCATCCTTATCTTCAAGTGTGTCGTAAGCATAATTGACAAGCTTCCAGTTTACCAAATCAGTTGATTTCATAATCGGAACTCCAGGATTCATGTGCATTGTGGTACTACTCATATAATAGTCCTTTCCTACCCTGATAATAGACATATCAGGCACATCGGCATAAATAATAGGGTTTGTTGCCTGCGAAAAAGCAGTTGCAACAAGCACGAGGCTTAACAATAAAGATTGAATAATATGTTTCATTAGATAGTGTATTTTTTTTGTAAAGTCTGTTTTAAAAAAGATTCTTATTGTTACCATAAATTCCGCACCCGAGCAATAGCGAATTGACGAAGTAAATTTTCACAAAATCTTTATCTACAAATTCGTGGCTATTTTTGTGTTGAAGTGTAGCTTCAGGTTCAATTTATTTGATTGCTGACAAGCTTATTTTACAGGTTTTACACCTTCTTTAGTCTGAACAATTTTTTGAATTGTTCCATCAGGATTGTAATACATATAATCAATGCAAATCGAGCGTCTGTAGCTGCCGCCAGTAGGAAGTGATCCGTTATGATACATGAAATAGGACTTCCCTTTAAAATCAACAATCCCTGGATGTGTTGTAAAACTATTAGGAACATTTTCCTGAATAATTCCTTGATACGTCCAAGGCCCTTGAATGTTGGTTGCTGTACAATATTCTATCATTTCTGGTTTTGTTCCAGCACTGGCGTACACTAAATAGTAAAGGTTTTTTCTTTTGTATACCCAAGGACCTTCGATATAATTTTTAGGTTTAAAAGTTGTAATCTCTCCATCCACCTCGATCATGTTCTTTTTAAGTTTTACCCATTTGCAACTTCCATTTCCCCAAAACATATAGGCTTGTCCGTCATCATCGATAAAAACGGTTGGATCAATATCGTCCCAGCCGTATTTCATATCTGTTGTCATTTCGTTTGTAATCAAAGCTTTTCCGATGGCATCTTTAAAAGGACCTGTTGGACTATCTGAAACTGCTACACCAATAGCTGCGCCACCATTACTGTTTTCGTCTTTTTTATGAAAAGTGGCTACAAACCAATAAAATTTCCCTCCTCGTTCTATACATTGTGCTGCATAAGCATCGCCTGTCGCCCACGAAAAAGTTGCCGGTGATAACAAAGCACCATGATCCTTCCAATTCACCATATCTTTGGACGAAAACACATGCCAATCGGGCATTTTGTAATTAGTATCTTCAGGAGTCGCTCCATCATGACCTGTGTAGAGATAGACTGTGTTTTTGTAAACCATTGGAGCAGGATCTGCAGTGAAAATGTCTTTTATTATTGGGTTTTGCGCTTGTATGCAAATTGCTGCTAGGATTGCAATAGCTGAGAAAATGATTCTTAATTTCATGTGGTTGGTTTTAATTTAGTGTAATTAATAGCTAATTATGGTTATTTAATAGGTAAAACTTGTTCTGTCCACGTGGGTGGATTGATATAAAATCTGCCATTAGCATAGTAAACAGGTTCAATTCCCAGTTGAGGAAATTTTTCCCATGATTGAAAAGTCTGACTGTAAGGATAAGGCCTTTTATCGTACATAAAATAATGGCATGATGTCCATAAATTACCATCGGGACCGATGAACAATGCATTATGTCCTGTTTCTTGATACGGATCCTGAGTATCTGTGAATTTCAAATGGTCGTAACCGCCACTAACCGCTAATTCAGGTCGATATCCTTTTTTTCTTGTGCCAAATATCGGTTCGTTAGAAACTAATTCCCAAGGGCCAAGCGGCGATTTGGATTTCAAAAGTCCAACTTCATAACCGCGAGTCCAAGTCGAAAAAAACATAAAGTAGGTACCTTCTTTTTTAATCACAAAAGGGCCTTCGATGCCACCAATCATCCATTCGGGATATCCTGTCTGTTTTTTATCTAAAAATTTCTCAATTGGAGTCAGTAATTTTCCAGATTTTAAATCAATTTTAGCCTGAAAAAGACCGTTACCACTGCAATACAAATACGTATCCCCATTGTCATCTTCAAATAAAGTGGAATCATTGTTATATTGATTCGTTAATGGCCCATTAACCAATTTGTATGGGCCTGTAATTTTATCTGCCGAAAACAGCCAAATACTGTGTTTACTCATTCCTTTTGGATCTTCTTTGGTAACTTTCCCAGAATTAATTGTAAGCCAATATTTGTTTTGAATAAAATGAATTTCAGGTGCCCAAAAACGCCCATTATACGGACAATCCTCAGGTAATTTTGTTGCATCAATTATATAAGAATGAAATTTCCAATTGATCAAATCATCCGAAACTAAAAGTTTTACACCAGGATTTGGCCCAGTCCACACAGGATTTGATGTTCCTACTGCGTACCATTTATCACCAACTTTATTAATCATATAATCCCTCATCGAAAGAATGGAATCTCTCGTAATAGGATTGGTGTATTTAAAGACTTTTTCAACAGTATTGGTTTTTATTTCTTTTTTCAAATCGCTATTTTGAGCAAATGAAAAAGAAGTAAAAAACAATAATCCATATATAAATTGATTCCTCACAGCCTTAATTTTTTATAATCCTTAATTGATAAAATTTCGGGCTAGCATTTCCATCTTTAGCAGTTATTTTAATATTTATAACTTCAATCTTATCAATATTAAGCCTGATTGATTTTTTTTCTATAGCAATCACATCAGCGGGTTTTTCGTTAATAAGTATAGCGATGTTGTTCATTTTAATTTCATCCAAAACACTGATGTCTAAAAACTTGCCCTGATTATTTTTATTGAGCATTTGATAGGAAATATACGAACGGGTATTTCGCCAAAACTTTCCGTCATCATAGCCTGAATTACTCTTTTCCCCTTTATACAAATGATCTACTTCGGGCTGTTGTTCGCCACAATTTATTTTATCAACGGTTTTGGCTTCTACAGCCATTGCCTCAATTTCCTGTTGTTTTAATAGCGCCTGTTTTTCTTTATATTCCTCTTTTGAATATGTTTGGAAATACATTTGATAACGGGCATCGTGCACTTCAAAAAATGGTTCTAATTGTAATGAATCGAGATTAAAACGCAGATTACCTAATTCCTTAAGCTTTGAAACATACCCTGACTTTTCTCCAACTAATGCATAAGATTTATCCAAAGGGATATATTTTCCTTTGGCAACATGCCCCATTCTGCTATCATCGGCAAATAAACCATCTAAGTTTTCTGTAGATGTTTTGGCTGCCAATACAATTGGTCCATTTACAAAAGCACTCCAATTGGAACCGTCAGGCAAATTTTCTAAGTGAGTAGCTGTTTTAAATTGAATTGTTAACACATCTCCATATTTCCATTTTCTTGAAATAGTGATATAACCAGAAGGATTCGATTCTATCTTTTGCACTTTTCCATTTAACAGAATTTCAAAGTTTTCGGCCCATTTTGGATGGCGAATATTCAATGAGAAGGTTTTAGGTTTTTTAAGTTTTAATACTAATTGCGAATTGTTTTCATACGGGAATTTTGTAGTTTGTTCTAAAACCATTTCTTTTTCTTTCCAATTTAAAACTGAAGGAATAAAAAGATTCACAAAAAGGGCATCATCCGTATGGCTGTAAATTAATTCACCATATTTTGTGTGATTTTCAAGGCCTGAACCGACACAACACCACATGCTGGTTTGTGGCTGCGAATAAACCCGATAATGATTGGGACGAATTGGCGTAAAATAGACAAAACCTCCTTTTTCCGGATGCTGACTCGAAAGGATGTGATTGTAAAGTGTACGCTCATAAAAGTCAATATATTTAACGTCACTTTTATGCAAAAACAGTGCTTTGCTGAGACGTTCCATGTTGTATGAGTTGCAGGTTTCGGGACCTTCATTTGACTTTAGCATTCCGCTGAAATCATTTGTTGGATTGAAATGCTCCGACACACTATTACCTCCAAAAGCCACAGTTCGTTTTTGTGTAACATTATCCCAAAAGAAATCTACTGCATTTGACCAATCTTTATTGCCTGAAAGTGTAGCAATTTTTTCAAAACCAATAACTTTTGGTATTTGCGTATTGGCATGCAATCCAGTTAGTTTATCTTCCTGTTTTAATAAAGGATTTAAAAAGGCTTTATGCGACAATCTTTCAGCCGTTTCAAGGTATTTTTTGTCTTTTGTAATTGTATATAAATCGGCGAAGGATTCATTGATTCCGCCATGTTCTGTTTTTAAAATTTTCTCCATCTGTTCATCAGAAAGTGGTCGAATCAATTCAATAAACCAATCTCCTAATTTGATCAGGATAGTTTTTGCTTTTTCACTGCCGGTGTAACGATAAGCATCATTTAAACCTGCAAAAAGTTTGTGAATATTATAAATAGGAACCCAAGTGTTATTCAGTCCAAAACCACTGCCATCAATATCTCCGTTGTGAATTCGCTCCCAAAAAACTTTTCCCTGCGGAATTCCGCCAACATAGCCATTACCGTTCTTTTGCTGGCACTTCTCCAGTTCTGAGAGCATGTAATCCAATCTGTTTTTCAGTTCGGCTTTTCCTGTCGAAGCGTACATCATAGATAAAGCTAAAAGATAATGACCCGCGATATGGCCATCCAATCCAATACTTTCCCAGTTACCATATCGATCTGATTTTGGAGGAATACCAGCGTCTAACAAATAAGGTGCTAAAAGTTTGTCAGGATTGAGATCCATAATATATTTGAGATCGACATCTTGCGCATTTTTAAACGGACCATCTTTCAGCCTGACATCTTTCAGATCAAAAGATTGCATTTGTGCTGTAATGGAAGTGCCAACAAATACTATCAACACACTATATAAAATTCTAAGTTTCATCGAATTATTTAATTAAAAAAGTATAGGTTTTACTTTTGGCAGTCATCACATCGTATAGAAAAGTTGGCTTAATTTCTAAAAGTTTAGTATCTGATTCTTTTGAAATAATTGGCTTTTCAACTTGGTCTACTTCAAAAAACTCATTTGAATTAACTCCTGAAGCTATTTTTAAATTTTTACTGTCTTTCAGAATCATTTCGTTTGGAGTTCGTAATCTTAAATTTCCACCAAGATTTGACTGAATAGTCACTCTAAATAATTTGCCGCTTTTCCATTTCATGTCTTTAATTTCAAAACCTCCTCTTGCCTTTAAACCAAGTATTTCACCATAATTACTTAAATCATCAGGTAAAGCTGGTAACAAATGAATTGCTCCATCAGAACTTTGCATTAACATCTCGGTAATTCCCGAAGTACAGCCAAAATTTCCATCAATTTGAAACGGCGGATGAGCATCGAAAAGATTATTGTAAGTTCCGCCTCCCTGATTTATTCCAAGTGGCGTTAATTGGTTTTTTATCAATTTGAAAGCATGATTTCCGTTTTGCATTTTGGCCCACCAATTCACTTTCCAGCCCATACTCCATCCTGTAGAAACATCGCCTCTTTGCAGTAAAGTATTATTGGCTGCCGCAAAAAGTTCCGGAGTTCTATACGGTGAAATCTGGTTGGATGGATACAAACCGTATAAATGTGAAATATGGCGGTGATTGTCTTTTGGATCATCTACATCATCCAGCCATTCTTGCAATTGATTGTGTTTCCCAATTTGCATTGGAGGAAGCATTTTGCGCATGGTTTTTAAACTATCTGCAAACTCTTTGTCTTTTCCGAGTATTTCAGATGCTTTTATAGCGGTATTAAATACATCAAAAACAATTTGATTATCCATAGTAGAACCAGCAGTCATTGCAGAATTCTGATGCGATTTTGGAGTGTTTTCAGGTGAATTTCCAGGTGCAACTTCCAACCAGCCATTTGTAGGATCTTTTACTAAAAAATCAGAATAAAAAAGTGCCGCACCTTTTAAAACTTCATAAACAGATTGAAGATAAGTCTTATCGCCTATGTATAAATAATGTTCCCATAAATGTTGGCTTAACCAGCCACCGCCTGCGTTCCAAACTCCCCAGGTTGCACCGTCAACTGCGCCATTAATTCTCCAAATGTCGGTATTATGATGTGCCATCCAGCCTCTGGCGCCGTACATTACTTTTGCTGTTTCTTTACCAGTTTCTGCCAATTCCTGAATCATTTTTAAAAGCGGCTGATGCATTTCTGATAAATTCGTTTTTTCAGCCGGCCAATAATTCATTTCAGTGTTGATATTGATTGTGTATTTGCTATCCCAGGCTGGTTTCATGCTGTGGTTCCAAATTCCCTGAAGATTTGCAGCTTGTCCTCCTGGTTGTGAAGAAGAAATCAATAAATACCTGCCGTATTGATAATATAAAGTAACAAAAGAAGGATCTGATACGTTTCTGAAATTAGCCAGTCTTTCGTCTGTTGGCAATTTAGCAGCAGCTGTAGCACCTAAATCGAGTTTCACTCTGTTGAAATATTTTTGATAAACAGCAATGTGTGCTGTTTTCATTTTATCAAAATTTTTACCGAACGCTTTATCTAGAAAATCTTTTGCACGCTTATTTTCATCAGCGCTGATGTCTTTGTAATTAATAAAATTGGAAGCTATCGAAACATAAATTACCACTGAATTTGCCTTATCAATTTGTATTGAATTATCGACAGCATTAATTTTTCCTCCATCAACTTTAAATCTGGCCAATGCATTAAACTTAACCTTCCCTTCCACTCCTTCGTGGTCGCTGGTGATTCCCCAAAGCGAAAGTTCATTATTAGTTACTGCAATTTTTTGTTTAGTATGTTCTGATGTAAAATTGGAGGTAAATGATAATTGTTGAGGTTTATCTGCAGAAAGTTTTATAACTAAAATCCTATCCGGAAAAGATGTAAACGCTTCTCGTGTGTAAGTGACTCCGTTTACTTTATAAATTGTTTTTGCAACCGCTTTTTCAATATCGAGTTCACGGTAATAGTCTGTATAATTTTGTTGATCAGGAAAAGTTAATTCTAAATTGCCTACAGGCTGAAACATCTGCCCATGTGATTTCTTTGTAATTATATTATCATTTATCAACTTTTCGGCTTGTTTATATTCGCCTGCAAAAAGAAGTTTTCTTATTTCGTCTAAAGCTCCTTTTGCATTAGGATTATCATTTCGATTAGGGCTCCCGCTCCAAACTGTTCCTTCATTTAATTGAAAAATTTCTCTTTCGACATTACCGTAAACCATTGCAGCCTGAAAACCATTACCTATTGGCAACGCATTTTCCCATACTGCTCCGGATGGTTTATTGTACCAAAGTTTTAAATCATTTTTTTCTCTTTGTCCAAAAGAAGAAAATCCAATTAAAAACAAAATGGTTACGAGATAATTTTTCATATTTACTTAAACGTTAAATGAAATCTATTTGAATTAAAATTAAAAGTGTTAATTATACATTTAATTTTTTATCACAAATATAATACATAAACTTATTATAACAATCGGTTGTTTTTAAATTATTTTATATATAATGAAAAAAAATACATAATTTTTTAAACTTTATCTTTTTTCTGTAATAAAAACGTTTATTGTAATTAAAAAAGATTTAGTATCTAAAAAAAACCTACGATAGTTTCAATTCTCGCAGGGTTAAAAAGGATTCCCATCTTCTTTATTTTAAGATACATACTTTTGATGTTTTTTTACAATCACAATCTAAGGCATTTATAATTAAATCATTATAAATCAACTTACAAAAATTATAAGTTAAAAACCGAGAGCGTTAACTCTCGGTTTCTAACCAAAACAAGTTCAAAAAACCACTAAAAGTGTTTGTAACAACAACACTTCAATGTTAATCAACCAAAATTTTAATTTAAACTTGTTTTAAGCTACAATTTATGCGTACTACATTCCTGCTTTCAGACCTTCTGCAAAGCTGGCATACGAAGGCTTACGATTATAATTTACATCCCATAAACCTTGATGTTGACCTGCTAACCAGGAAGCATCCGCTTTGCTGTCTGTTAATCCCCAAGCAGTAATTCCGTATCGTTGATTTGCCGGGATATATTTCATGTACATATCTACAACATACTTGTACAATTCAGCTTGTTTTTGAAGATCGCTCTCTGTTGGTTTTAAACCTGCAGCAACATCCAATTCGGATACTTTTATAAGTTTGCCTGTAGCTGCAAGTAGTTGAAACATAGTAGCAATTTTATCTTTATCAGTAGTTAAGGTAATATGCATCTGCGTCCCGATGCCATCCACTTTTTGGCCTTTAGATTCGATATAACTTACGTATTGAATAAGACCTTTACATTTATCGATATTATATTCCAGGTTATAATCATTTATAAATAATTTGTCTGTAGCATTTCCGCTTTGTCTGGCTAGTCTAAAAGCTTCTATAGCATAATCTTTTCCTAAATAATCCTGCCAGTAAAATTCATCGGCCGCGATATTTATTTTGCCAACACCCGTTTTTAATTCAAAAGGTTTTCCATCATCCATTGGTTCGTTTACCACATCCCATGCTTTTACAGACGAAGCACAATTTTTGACCATACCCGTTATCCATTGATCAAGAGCAGCTGTCAAAATAGTTTTTTTCTCTGCCGCTGTTTTTTCTTTGGTCTGAATACTTCCTGTAGCATTATACTTTTCTAATTTTATATTATCATAATAAAAACTAGTAGCAAATTTCCCAAGATTGAAGGCAATTACGTTACAAGTCACCATTTCTTTAGAAACAGTAATTTCCTTAACATACTTTGTCCACGTAGTTGTATAAGGAACTGCACCGAAAAAATCCCAATGTTTATATCCCCCGACATTTAGTTGTGCTTGCGTAGGAGAAGAAGCTGTAGCATCAGCACGTACATCCATGGTAAGTCGGTATTTTTCACCCAATTGCACGCCTGGAGCAAACTTTATGTAAAGCTGTGCCTCCCAATCGTTAGCACGGACAACTGCATTTGTTAATTTAAGTGCTCTTCCTGTTCCGTTTGCCCCTTGGCCAACTGCAGTATAGCCAGAAACTACATTTGCATTGACCTGATAATTTGAGCTATTATCGGTCTCAAAATTATTTTCTGTTATCAAATCCCAGCCTGGACCAGTTGTTGATAAAACTTCTGGAGCAATGAGTTTATTTAGATAAGCAACATTTTGATTGGCATGCCAGCAAAGTGTATGACCAAAAACCGAAACATTCGCTGCATTAGCCGTAGCCAACAATTTATTTACATTGTCAAGGGCTAAACTTCCATCAGCTTGAACAATGGCTCCGTGTTTCATTTCGTAGCCGAGTGTGATTTCGTCAAAATTCTTATTGACAAGTCTATAGACAATTCCTTTAGAAACATAATCGGATAAAGAAATACCAGCTCCTAATTTAAAATTAGGATTGGTACTTCTGTTCACATAGGTTTTTAAATCACCATAGGCATTAATTTGCTCCTGATTAGCAACGCTTACAGGTTTCTCATAATCGTATTTTAAAGCATTATCATTTGTACAGGATACTGCTCCCATCAAAACTGAAGACAATACCAATATTTTATATAATTTATTCATCTTCTTTAAATTTTTAATTTTTAATAAAATTTTCAATTATTTCAGAACAGGACTAAAGACACTTGCGCTTACACCTCTGTCGCGTAACACCAATGTATCTTTTGTGGTTACATTAAAATCCTGAAAATTCACTTTATAATCAAGATATAAAGCATCTCTGTCCTTACTTCCCCAGCTGTTTTTCTCGCCTTTCTTCACAAATTTCCCTGTTCCGGTTGCTGTAAACGAAGTGCTATTTGCAGTGACTGTACATTTATTTTCACTGTCAAATGTTAGCAGCAGATTAAAATTAATATTTACCCCATAAGCATCTTTGACCACCACCGGAAAATCAATAGTGTTTAATGATTTCGTGTTGATTTTCGCAACCTGATCACCTTCTACATATGTACTATGCCTGACAACCGTTTTATTAAGAGCTGTATTTCCATTGTTTCCTTCAATGATATCTTTTCCTCTTCTTAAATAATTGCCATCATATTGATTAACATACTTAACAGCATACAAAATATAATCTTTTGGGGCAATGCTCCAATCTGTACTTAAAGGCTTTAATGGATTAGAAACCAAAGCTTTTCCAGACAAAATACTGTCAGCATTCACCACTTTTTTCATTTCGATAGGAATAACATAAGTCTTTTTTATCGAAAGAGGATCTGCAAAAAAAGCATCTGATAATTGCACTTCAATACCACCTGTAATTTGTCCTTTTGGGATAACAATCTGGTTACTGGAAAGCGTATAATAATTGCTTGGCATAGCAACTATTTGATCTCCACCTGCATTGAACAAGAAACCAGCAGGTAATGAATTGGCAACAGCAATATCAATAGTTACATCTTTATCATTATTATAAACACCGCCTAATGTTCCCATTATCTTACATTTATGCTGATTGTCTAAAGTAGTATCAAATATGTCTTCGCCTAAGGTTATAGTTCTGACAGGGAATTGATAAGCAAAATAAACAGACTGTTTGTCGAAATTGTCAAACTCTGCCTCTTGATTCGTACATGAAATAAGAGATACAAACACAGCTGTTAGCATTAAAAATATTTTGTTTTTCATTTTTCTTTAATTATTTAAATTTCCTTAAACATTTGATAGAACCTTGAAGCTCTACCAACCCTTATTTTGCAACAAAGCATTAAACTTAAGTGTCTCTGAATATGGAATTGGTCCAAATTTCATATAGTCTTTATACAGTCTGTTTTCAACTGTGATAGTCTGGTGAACACCTCCCTGAATTTTGTCTCCTTGAGCTGGCGTGTTTAAATCAGCATTCCATCTGCGCAAATCCCAGAATCTAAATCCTTCAAAACATAACTCCAAACGTCTCTCGTTTCTAATTAGATTGCGCATTTCAGTTTTGTCAGCTTTGATTGATTCCAAGTAAGGGTCTGGCTGAATTATCCCAGCTCTTTTGCGGATAGCTTTTATAACATCATAAGCAGAAAAACCAATAGATCCGATAGCTGTTGGTCCCCAAGCTTCATTGGCAGCTTCCGCATAGATAAGATACAATTCAGTATATCTCATACGTGGTTTATAATGTCTTTGGCTATTAATTGCTGTTGGATTTAAATTCACATCTTGGCGCAATAATTTTTTCATATAATAACCTGTACGTGTTGATGTTCCAACTTTGTTTAATGCATCATTAGTAGTTCCATCACTGGCAGTATTAATTACTGTATTGCTAACTCCAGCAGTTGAACCATTTACCAAAATAAATTTTTTCAAACGTGGATCGCGGTTGTCATACGGACTTGCGGGATTAAAATTACTCGCCGAAGAACTAATAGGATACCCATTTGCCATTGGGAATGAATCCACTAAATTCTGAGTTGGATTGACACGCCCTCTTCCAAAAAGTGTCGGAGGAAAATTGTCAGCTTCTAAAGTATTACTATCTCCAATATCACCTCTCCAAACAATTTCTGGAGGATTTACTCCTGCACCTAAAGCACTTAATTCTGTTACATCACTAAACCAGTTTAAACCATTAGGTGCTATTCCGGCAAGACCTCCATTTAAATTCAATAATTCACCTGAATATTTAGCAGCATCTTCCCAAGTGGTTGTATTTCCTGCACTAAAAGCTGGACTTGCAGCCAATAATGCGGCTTGCGCTCTAACAAACTGTGCAATTCTGGAAGACATTCTTTGTCTGGCATATTGTCCAAAAACACGATTGTAATCACTTAAATTATCATATCCTGGAGGCAATGTGGTAGCATCTTCAAAATCTAGTGGTAACAATTCTGTGGCTTTTTGTACATCACTATACAATTGTTTCATACAATCTTCAAAAGAAGAACGGGCCACATTAAAATTGGAATTTGCTGTTTCTGGCTCCAATACTACGGGAACTCCCAGTAATTGATCATTGGTAGCTGTACCGGCGTGAGCTTGCAACAAATAATACATATACAACGCTCTTAATCCATAAGCTTCACCTTTCAGACGGTTTTTAAACAATTGGCTTACGTTTTCGTCTTTTGCCCATTGCACTTTATCCGCTTCAGAAAGAAATATATTCAAGTACTGAATGGCAGCTCTTGAATTTGTCCATTGCTCTAATGGGTTAAAATTCGAAGCCCATTGGCCTGTCGCTACTTTCAAATAACCGTTTGTAATATCATTACTTACAGCATCATCTGTTGCTACATCATTAAATGACCAACCATTTCCGGGTAATCTTGTATAAGCATTCAGTAGAATTCCTTGTGCGTATTCAGCTTCGGCATACATATCTTCAAGTCCTCTATTGTTTTCTATTGCCGGATCAATGAGATCATCACAGCTACAGAAAGCAAACAGAACCGATATAAGGATGAATATTTTTACTTTCATAATAATTAAATTAAATGTTTTTTAAATTTTAAAATAATGCTTTAACACCTAGATTATAATATCTGGTTCGAGGAGCACTTCCAATATTTAATTCCATAACATCTCTGTTTTCAGATATCGTCAGCAGATTCGATCCAAGTGCATAAACACTTAGCTCCGTAAAAAAAGTTTTTTGAAGCGTTTTTTTAGGAAAATCATATGTAAGCTGTACTTTGGAAAGATCTATTCTATTAGTGCTATACATCCAAAAATCTGACGAGCGAAAATTATTATCACTATTTGATGTTGTCAAACGTGGATAAACTGCCGTTTCTTTAGTCGTTTCTGTCCAGGCATCGCGAACGTTTATGGAGTATTTATCTTCGCCATCCATCCAAAAATAAGGACTGTTTTTCATTGCAGAAGCACCAGTTTGTCCTGTAACAATTGTGAAGAATGTGAAATTATTCCATTTTGTCGTGAAATTGATTCCAAATGTCAATGGAGCTCCATTCCAACCTGCTTTATCTAAATAAACTTCGTCCTTATTATCTATTTTGCCGTCACCATTCTGGTCTATATATTTAATATCTCCAGGTTTAACTTGCCCAAATGTTTGAGTAGGTGAGTTTGTAATATCAGCTAGATTCATAAAGAAACCATTACTTCTAAGTCCAAAAAGTGCATCCAAAGGTCTGCCTTGTCTATTTTGGTAACTATCATCGTATAATTCAGCTCTTTTTGTTGCTTCTGTATCAAGATAAGTTCCTGTAAATCCAAGTGCTAAATCAACAGTTCCAACCTTTTTATTGAATCTCAAATCAAAGTCAAAACCGACACGTTTATCATCATTATAATTGATATACGGTAAAAAATTAGTATTTGGAAAACCTGTAACAAAGTAATTTGGATATAAAGTCGAAGCCTGAATTACATTATCTGTAATTTCACTAACAAAAAAGTTGGTGTTTAAGGTTATAAAATTTTTAAAGAAAGCGCCTTCTAACCCTACACTTACCTCGTTTCTTTTTGCAAAACCTAAATCTAAATTTTCACCTCTTCTTGCATCAGTGCTTCTGTTAAGAGCACCGTCTCTCCAGCTGAACCAAGCTCCATCTGTTTGACTATAAATACTTTCGTATAAATAATAATTAGAAACATCCAAATCTGTATTTAAGATTCCTCCTGATAAAGACAATTTTAAATTATCAACAGCAGTTAGGTTTTTCATGAAATTTTCTTCAGACAACTTCCAGCCTAAAGACATTGTAGGAGAAAAACCTTCTCTGTTTCCTTCGGCAAATTTGGCAGAATGCACATAAGCGCCGTTAAAATCTACAAAGTATTTTTGATTAAAATTATACGATACATTTAAACCTAAATTAGCATTACTTACTTTGTGGTAAACACCGGAATTCGCTTGTTGATAACCCGAACCGATAAGCATTGCAGACAAATTGTGCTGCTCATTTATTTTCTTCACATAATTAAACTGAGCTGAAAAAGCAACAGTTTGCGCATAACCACTTGCAGTAATGTTCTCGATACCCGTTTTTGAATCTTTACCATACTTTGTCAAGGAAGTAATTTGATCAATTCCTGCATAATTATTCCACGAAGCCTCATAAGTTGCATAGGTGTTATTATAAGCCTGCCTGTATGCAGTGGCATAATCTACTGCAAAATCAGTATGAAATGACAAACCATCAATAACATCTCCTAACTCAGCATTAATTCCTGTATTGAACTGAAATTGACGGCTTGTAGTAGTGTTATGTCCTCCCGCATATATGGCAGCAAAAGGATTGGTAGGATTAAGCTGTGTACCTCCTAATAAATATTTGTCATCAACAATATAATTGCTATTTTTTACAAGTGCCATTGATGCATCATCAGAAGGTTCAATCATGCTGATTGGCACTAATGGGCTAAATAAATAAGGTCGCAAAGTTGCTGCACTATTCCAATAGTCTGTATTGACACCTCTGGAGTTATTGTATATAGCGTTTGCCCCTATTGTAGCAGAAATTCGATCATTAATTCTTAAATCAACATTTCCTCTTACGTTAAATCTATTGTTATTATTTTTCGCAGCCTCTCCAAAATCCTGTAACGGATCCTGTTGAGAGTTAAAGTTCACAACAGTATAATATTTTGCTGTTTTATTTCCTCCTGTTATCTCAATGTTGGCATCATAATTAAAATAAAATTCCTTAACATATTTTGGCGAATAATAATTAACATCAGCATATCGAAATGGATTATTGCCAGAAGCATAATTATAAATCGTTTCATCCGAATATAATGGATCTAAACCATCATTGGCACGTGCTTGATTGTAATAATGCATATATTCTGCCGAACCTAAATATTTAGGAAGGCTTTTTGGAATAAATACACCATTGTCAAATCTTGTAGCAATCTGCTGTTTCTGAATTTTACCTTTTTTGGTTGTAACATAAATCACCCCTTTAGCAGCACGGCTTCCATAAAGCGCAGCAGCTGAAACACCTTTTAGAAAAGATATTTGTTCTACTTCTGTCGATAATACGGTACCAATATCACGAGGAGCTCCATCTACCAAAACTAAGTAGCCACTCATTCCCCAGATACTACCGCCAGTAAAACCACCTATCAGCGCCTGAACTCCATCCAAACTATAAGTTGTGTAGTTTTTTTCCAGAATTTCAGGCAAGTTTACAAAAGAAATCCCTCCCATTAAATCTTTACTTTCCTGTTTCTTGAAAGCAATCTGAACTAAATTTGAATCCTCTTTTATTAAACTAATATCATTTATTGCCGGTGTCGCTTTTATTACCAGCGTTTTATAGCCCAATGCACTGATTTCCATTTCTGCATTTGCAGTTACATCAATTGTATAACTTCCACTTGCATCAGTTTGGGTTGTAATATTATCTTGTTTACTAACAATAGTTGCATTTTCAAGTGGTTTCCCTTCTGCTCCAATAACAACTCCAGATATATTTAATTTCTGATTAATCTGAGCAATAATCTTGGCAGGTAAGAGAGTAAATAGTACAAAACATAACACTATTTTAAGTTGTATATATCTCATTATTCTATAGTTTTATTTTTAATTTTTTAAAATAATCTTTTGATTACCATCCAGGATTTTGTGAAAATTCTAAATACATATTGACATCTGCATTTTTTAACGGTAGCCAGTAATGCTTATCGCTAAAGTTTCTCACCAAAATAACTTCCTCACGAATATTGATTACTCTATTTTCGTTTGGTTTGGTAGCATCAAATGGAGTTGCACGGTCAAATTCTACAGATTTTTTAATCGTATATGGACTTTGTGTCAATAACAACCAACGACGTAAATCATTAAAGCGGTGTCCTTCAAAACTCAATTCTACAGCACGTTCACGTCTAACTTCATTTGTAAAAGAATCTAAAGAGCCTAAGAATTCTGTGGCTACGTGCCCTACTCCTGCTCTATCACGAATTACGTTTATAGCATCTACCGCTGTTTTTGCATATTTTGGATCTTTTCCAGAAGGAGAATTGTAACCTTGCGCTGCTGCCTCGGCATACATAAGATAAACATCAGACAAGCGCATCCAAGGAAGGTGAATATTCAAGTTGTTACCATATCCAAATCCGTCATCAAATTTATTTGCACTTCTAGGAATGAACTTATAAAGTAAATAACCCGTTCTGCTTCCTGTACTTATATTTCGGTAGCTTCCGTTCGTATAAAGGTTTGCATAACGGTTTGCTTCTTCCGCAGCTGGCATTGAACCAGTAACACATTTTACACCATCAAAAACAATATCATTATAAAAACGAGGATCACGACCTTTCCAAGGATATCTTGGATCGTAACCAGAATCTGGATCAGCCTGAGTGATGTCTTTAATCGGTTTTCCATTTGCCATACCGTAATTATCAACATAATTAGCTGTAGGCAGGAATTTTACATCTCCATCACATATTTGAGGTGCTGGCTGATACTGTTTAGAAGTTCCCCAGTTCGATCCGTTTGCTCCCCAATATGGACCTCTGAAAATAGCTTCGGTTCCGCCAGGCATTTTCCAGTTACTTCCTGTGGTGTAAAAATTCTCGCTGTATTTTGCAAAAGGCATTAATTGATACTGTGACGTTCCGCTTTCTGTAATGCTCAATAATTCTGCAAAAGCCGAAGCTGCCTTTTTACAATACTCTGCATCATAAGTTGCATTTCCAGTAGAAACTTTATTCATAAGCGGACTTCCTGCCCATAAGTAATTTTTACCCAAATAGCCCAGAGCCATTATTTTATTGATACGAAGCTCATTTTTGCCTAATGTTCTTTTACCGATAGTGGTATTATCCCAATTAACAGGAAGCAAATCGGCTGCGGCTCTAAAATCGGCTGCGGCTTTATCTGCACATGTTTGATAGCTAAGTCTTGGTAATCTAAGCGGTTCATCACTTGGAAGAACTGTATCGATATAAGGAAGACCACCAAAATATTGCATAAACTCGAAATGAAACCATCCTCTGAAAAACAACAATTGTCCTTTAATCATGTCCTTTTCTTCTTGAGTATATTCGGTCATTTTATCAATATTGGCCAAACCAATATTTGCTTTACGGATTCCTGCCCAGCCCAATGTCCATAGATCTTTTTTAAAGCGCTCATTGCCTGTAGGATCTTTGGTGGTTACATCTCTACGATTCATCCAGCCTGCTTGCCAACCATCATATTCAGATTGCCAACCCCAAAAGTCTCCTTTATCTATTTTACAAATAAAATGAAAATCACGAGCTGTAGATTGAATTTCGTCTTCTCCCCAATTCCAGGAGTTTGTCCAATAACCATTTGTAAAATCAGGAATACATTGATACAACTCTTCAGTGAAACCTTGAAAATTTTCAAAATTTTTGAAAGCCTCTTCAGGTGCTATATCTGAATCAGGAGATTTTTCAAGATAATCATTACAAGATCCTGAAACTATAAGTAAGCCAAAAACTAAGCTGTACTTCAATATTATTTTGATATAATTCTTCATAATTAAAATTTTAGAATATAATGTTTGCTCCCAAATTGAATCTTTTTACAGTTGGATAAGCTCCTTGTGACGCCCAGCCAGTTCCTGCATAATTCGCTTCTCTGTCATCGGGCATATTAGACCATAAAAACAAATTGTTTCCATTTAGGTAAAATCGGATACTTTGAAGTCCGGAGGATTTAATCCAATTTGTTTTTCCGTCGAAAGTATAAGCGATTTCCGCATTTTTTAGACGAAGGTAGGAGCCGTCATACATGTATCTGCTTCCATTGTTATATTCACTCGCAGTAGCCAACCAACGCGGCATTGGCTGATCTGCATTCGTATCATTTTGTGACCAATACGATCCTTGGTCATAAACTACGTGGTTTTGTCCGGATAAACTGGTAAGAACAACCTGTCTGGTAACATTATTTACACCATAAAACTGAACGAAAGCACTAAGACCTTTCCAATTAAGACCTACTGTATTGTTGTATGTATTTTGTGGCGTTCCAGTGTATCCGTAAGGAATATTATCTTTAGAATCAATGATACCATCGGCATTGTAATCCAGGATATTGTAGTTACCAGGAAGTTTTGTGGCATCATTTGTACTGTGAATAGTACTAGCATATAATTCGTCCCAAGTATTGTAGTACCCTTGGCTTACATAAGAATGAGCCTGATTAATTGAAAATCCTTCGCTTTTTTGATAATCTGGCAATAATTGAGGGTTATCGGCACTTAGGATTTTATTTTTTGTGTGAGTAAAATTAGTTGTCCACCATAAATTCAATCCACTTCCAAAAGTGTAATTGAACTTTAATTCTACTTCGTAACCTTTATTTTGAACTTCACCTAAATTGGCAACTGGCGCTACGGCCCCGTAATAAGAAGGAATTGCTCTGCTACCACCATTTAATAAAATATCGGTACGATCTTCCATGTAATAATCAAATGTTCCTGAAACTAATCCTTTGAAAAAACCAAAATCAAGTCCTATATCACTTTTCTTGGCTTTTTCCCAGTGTACATCTTCATTACCAACAGTTGCTTGTTTGTACCAAGTATAAGGACTGGCAGCGGCTGATTCGCCTGTGGTTCCCAAAATGGAGTTACCTCCATAAGCCCATTGTGATTGGTAAAGAAATCTCCCGTTAATATTATCATCTCCAATTTCACCATAAGTGGCTCTAATCTTTAATAAATCAAGAAAAGATGAGGTACTTTTCATAAAGTTTTCTTTGGAAACAATCCAGCTTACACCTCCTGATGAGAAAAACGCGAAACGATTTTCCTCGCTAAATTTTTCAGATCCATTGTAAGCTCCATTATATTCGATGAAATATTTATCGGCATAATTATATGTAGTACGGAAAACCCAATCTTCTCTGTAATGTGGAATTTCACTTCCCGTTGCATACTGATCTCTACTAAAAAGTCCTAAGGCAGTAACATGATGCTTTTCGGCAATTTTAGTTTGATAATTCAATTGCAATTGATAAAAAAGTTTACGGAAAGTTGCCCAATCTCGCACCGACCCTCCTGTAGTTGTCCACTTTACACCTTCTTGAAAATCGAATCTATTATTAGAATCATACGTTTTTTTGAAAAGAACTGTACCAGTTGCTGGATCGATATATTTTTCTTGTACATCATTATATAAATCGCTTACTCCTCGATCTCCTTCTACAAAGCTGTTATCGAGCGCAACCAACCCTTTGAAACTAAGACCTTTTACCAGTTTGTCAAAACTTTGCTCGAGTGTAAAATCAGTATTGATTCTGGTTGTGGTCACAAATTGGATTCCGCTTATAGCAAGGTTTCTTACTGAGTTTGATGCTTTTCCTTCGTTTGGTGCATAATATCCCCAGGATCCATCTGAATAAGTTGGCAAGAAAACATCAGGAGCTGTAGAATAAGCTGCATCCCACATGGTGTATTCTCCTCCTGAAGCACCCCAAGGGCTCTTTTTTACTCCGCGCGAACCAGCAAGGCCAACTTTGAATACCGTGCTCGGCGTTACTTGATAATCTAAATTACTTCTAACATTCAATCGATTGAAACCATAGCCGGGATCATACCCTCTGTTGTTATCATATTGTTTGAACATATCACCTTCTCTCAAAAAATCAGCGCTTGCAAAATATTTTACAGATCTGGTTCCGCCACTCACATTTAAGCTGGCATTATAAGACATTGCATAATCCTTAAACAAAGCATCCTGCCAATCCACATTTGGATAACGCTCAGATTCTTCCACACTTGCTGGATATCTGTATTTGTCAATAATTGCTTGTGGAATGTAGTCATTCCAGCTCGATGGACTCAATGCTAATTCATTTTCGATAACCCTGTTTTTTACCAATAAACCATCATACGAATCCAGTTTTGATGGTAATTTTGAAAGGGTTTTCATGGTTGTATTAAAAGTTGTTCTTATTAATGCTTTACCAGACTGACCTCTTTTTGTAGTAATAAGGATAACGCCATTCGCACCACGAACCCCATAAACTGCCGTAGCCGAAGCATCTTTCAATACCGAAATAGATTCAACCGAAGTAATCTCAACACTATTCATTGGTCGCTCCACTCCGTCAACCATAATAAGAGGTTGAGCATTATTCCAAGTACTAGCACCACGGATAAAAAGTTGGGGATCTTCCTCTCCTGGCATACCTGAACTGGCCGAAGTTATCAAACCTGGCACATTACCCGTCAAGGCGGCACCAATACTTTGAACTCCTCCGGCACGTTCAAGTGTTTTTCCTGAAACCTGAGCAATTGCTGCTACTAAACTCGCTTTTTTCTGTTTACCATACCCAACCACTACTACCTCTCCAAGATTAGTTTGGTCCTGAGTCATTTCAACATTAATTTCACGGCTTATTTCAACATCTCTTTCAACCGATATAAAACCGATGCTTTTGAAAACTAAAGTTGTATTGGTAGAAGGAACTTTGATAACATATCTACCATCAGTATCTGTAGTGGTATTTATATTTTTTTCCTGACCTTTTACTGTAATACTAACACCCGGAATCCCAGTATGATCCGCTGATGATGTTACTCTTCCTGATATTACAATATCTTGTTTGACTTGAATTGCTAAATTTCCGGAAGCAGTTGAATATTTTTTTTCAGCTGCTAACAAGTCTCCCGTAAAGAAAAACTGAAACAAAACTCCCAATACCAGAAACTGACTTTTATGTGGAATCTTAATTAATTTTATTTTTTTATAATATTTTGACATTTTTTAATTTATTACAAATTAGAACATTAACTTATACTCTTATAACTTTCCATTTTGCACTATACATCTCAAACTAAGACTGAAAACTTTTATATTCACAGGTCGAAATTTTCGTTGGAATTAAACACTAAAAAGCACAAGCATACTTCTCAGTTTTAAAAACGGAATGCATTATATGGAGTCGTCGATAAAAAAATAATCTTATTTTTTACCCATTAGTGAAGTGTTGGGCAAACATAAACCGTAAAAAAACAGGCTTATAATTATTCCCAAATGATTAAAAAAGATGGTAAAAAATTTATAGGTGATGGTTTATTTAATCCATAGGCTTTTTTTGGTTTTAAAGGTTGGTTTTGGTTAGTTTAATAATTATTTAAATTCTGTATCGTTGGTTCAGGCATATTATCCAACACAACGATTCTCACTTTTTGTTTGATTTGTATTTTACGCCTTTTTGCTATTTTTAGATACAGTTAAAACAACCGATTGTTTAAAAATGACAAAATATTGGCCTACTATATGAAGAAAAATTAATACCAAAACTTGATTAGGGTTCCGATATTTTTTTTGATAATAATTCTACACAGTACAAAAAATTACAAACTCAAATGAAAAGAATAATTTATTTTATTTAGCTTTTTTAGTAATCAAAAATTGTTCTTTCATGATTATTCAAAAGCAAGCATTCAAAAATTTTTCACAAAAATATATTGATTATAAATACTTTATAAGTTGTTCTGTTGTATTTAATTTTTGAAAAAAGGGTCGTTAATGGGATTACGACCCTTTTATCATAAAACATACTACTAACAAAATTTTAATTAAAAAGAACTTTCTCCCTGTTTCAATTTGGAAATAAGACTTAAAATTAAATACTAACAAATGTGTAATCTACATTTATAAACAAATGTATATAATACATTTAATAAAAACAATCGGTTGTTCAAATATTTTTAAAAATATTCAAAATAAAAGCGCGTAATTTATATGTATAATATAATTTAGAGCCTCTTTCTTTAAATTAAGTACAAAAAAAGACAAATACGAGATTGTTTATTAATAATTAAGAAGTGATATTTGAAAAGTATTAAAGAAATCATAAAAAAAACATAATTTTTTTTAATTAAATAATTTCTTATTAAAATGCATTAATATAAGCATACACAAATTGATTTAGATTGTTTCGAAGAAAACCTTTATTACACATACATAATCCTAATTTACAATGAATTAAAAGATTCTGTTTATGTTTTTTTCAATTTTAAATGATTATCAGTTTTCCGATTATATTTTCTACCTGATAAATATGTATAAAAAAACCTCTTTAAAATTGCTTTCAAAGAGTTTATCTTACTTTATATTTTTAATTTTTTATTGGCCTTATTAGTTAAAATCTAATTTTTTGGTTAATACATTATCCTTAAAATAATAAGCTTCGTAGGAGTGCATTCCTAGCGAATATACGATTTCAATAATAAGTTTATCAGTTCCTTTTGCATTGCTAAGCACTAATCTCTTTTGTTCGCTCGAAAGTTCTGCGATCGGAATGGTTTGTTCAAATTCTAAACCATTGTCATCATCATAAGGAAATTCCATTGCAAAGTTCCCGTGATTCCATCTATTCCATATTAATTTTGAGGCCATCTCCTTTGGCATCGGACTATTGATACTATTTTGATTTGCAGGAATTAATAAATGCGAACCCGATTGCGCTAACATCGCAAAACCCGATAGTACCATTGCGCCATAACCTATTTTTCTAAAAGCAACTTCACTCAGTTTTGGCAATATCCATTTCATTGCCCAAGTAGAAAGTACAGCCGAGATAGCGACCACTACTCCTATCGAAACGACTTTTATTGTAATTAAACCGAATATAAAGTATAGCACTATTTTTACTAAATGAAGGATGATTTCATTTGCAGCTCTAGTTGCGATAATTTCTTCTTTTGTAAGACCATATCTTAAGTAAAATCGATTAAAAAGCAGACCAACCGCTCCGGTCAGGCCAGATATAAATCCAGCTGAAAAACCAATAAGACCCAATACAAAATTGGAAGATTTATGTGTAGCATTGATTTCCTTTGATTTTTGGAATAAAGAACTTAGGTTGCTCACAAGGAAAAGTCCCATTACAACTTCCAAATAAACCGGATTTACATATTTTAATAACCAGGCTCCAAACCAAACAGCGGGTAAAGCGGCAGGAACAAAATATTTTACAATATGCCAACAAATATTTTTTCTAAAAGCAACAAGCCGCGAAGCCGAACTTGTAAATGTTCCAATGGATAAAGCTGCTGGAACTTGACTGACAGGAAGCATGAGACCGAGAACTGGAATAAGCATCAATCCGGCGCCACCACCGCAAATTACGCTTATTGAAAATGCCAAAAAACTAACTGAAAATACTACTATTAATGTGGTTATCATTGATTATCACTGTATTTTGTAGGCGAGCTCCCAGAGTTGAAAAAGTGAATTGAAATAATGTTTTCCAATTACCTTAAAAAACATTTAATACAACTTCCATTATTTTGAAACTAACCTACAGCGGTTAAATAAAGTAATCTTTTATCCTTACAGTTATAATTTTGAGTGTGATTTTTTTTCGTGAAAACCTCAAAACAATTATCGTGCCATCATTTAAATATAATAATCTCGAAAGAAGAAATATACTTTAAAAATTATAAAGCAGATCTAGTTTTTTCAGCATTATAACCGTAAAATACTAAAAATCAAATATGTATAAATAGCATCTGTTTATACTTAAATTATTCATAACATCAATAAAATCGGCAAAAAACTAAAAAATTAGTTAAATAACTATATTTATAGTTTGTGAACTAAAAATATAGTTGTACGTTTGTTATGTATTAAAACAAAATCTTTTAAAAAGAAACAAAATGCAAAAGTTAACCAACAAGGAAGAAGAAATTATGCATATTTTATGGAAGTTAAAAAAAGCTTTCGTCAAAGAAGTCATGGCCGAAATCACAGAAGATCAACCTCATTATAACACATTATCAACTATAGTTCGAAATCTGGAAGAAAAAGGATATGTGTCTCACAATGCGTATGGAAATACGCACCAATATTTTCCGATTGTAAGCATTGAAGAATATAGAAAAGGGTTTATGACTAATGCTATCGATAATTATTTCAATAGTTCCTATAAAAACATGGTGTCATTTTTTGCCAAGGAAGAAAAAATTTCGGCTTCTGAATTGCGTGAAATATTAGCTATGATTGAAAATCAAACAGAAAAAAAATAATTGTTTATGGAGACAATTTTCGTTTATATTGCCAAATCAAGTGGATTAATAGCTCTGTTTTATATCGCTTATTACCTTCTTTTGCACAAAGAAACTTTCTTTACCGGTAACAGATGGTTTTTATTAGCAGGTTTATTTACATCGGCAATATTACCTTTTTTGTTTTATACGAAAATTATCTGGGTCGACCCTGCTCCTATTTCTAACTTGAATTTTCAACACAATTTTATTCAAATCAAAGAAAAACAATCATTTGAAATCAATTGGAATTACATAATTCTGGCGGTTTATGGTATCGGATTTTTAGCATTTCTGATAAAATTTGCAATGGATTTTTATAGCTTAAACTCGATATTAAGTACTAAGAAAATCAAACAACAAGCTGATTTTAAATTTATTGACACATCTGAAAATATTGCTCCTTTTTCGTATTTTAATTACATCGTGTACAACTCATCACTGTACAATGCCGTGGAATTAGAGAATATCATTGAGCATGAAAAAGTGCACAGCGAACAAAATCATACCGCTGATGTATTAATTTCCAGAATCTTTTGCATCCTTTTTTGGTTCAACCCGATTATCTGGCTTTATAAAAAAGCAATTATTCAAAACTTGGAATTTATCGCTGATAATGAAGCCGCTAAAAAACTTTCGGACAAAAAGATGTATCAATACACGCTTTTGAAAATTACAACACACGAAAACTGTATCGCAATCACCAATCATTTTTATCAATCATTAATCAAAAAACGAATCGTTATGTTGAACAAAAACCAATCGAAAAAGAAAAATTCGTGGAAGTATCTTTTGGTATTTCCGGCGCTTATTGCTTTTGTACTTTTATTTCAAATAGAAGTCGTTGCAAAAGAAAGGCCTTTAATTATAAAGGAAACTGCTGAGAAAATAAAATCAATGGATATTTATAAAATTCAAAAATCAACCACTGATGAAGAACTCAAACAAATTGCTGAAAAACTAAAATTAAAACATGATGTTGCAATTGTTATTTCAAAAGTAAAACGAAATTCTAAAGATGAATTAACCAACATCAAACTAGCCGTTCAAAAAGGAACAAAAGAAGCGCAAACAATTCAGATTGAAGGTGACAATGCCATCAATGATTGTGGAATTATTATCATTACCGAGCAAAATGGCGCTAAGAAAATCAATTTGTTTACAGACAACAAGAGTAGCGATTCCACAATTTGTCAGGAGGTAAAAGTTGAAGATAAAAAAGTTCTAAATTCTAATATCAATACAAATGTTAACAATCATATTAATACTCGTTCAAAAAGTGATATCGCTATTAATACTGATATCAACACAACTGTAAATTCTAACATTCAGACGAATGCAAATGCAACTACAAATCCAATTTTAATTATAGACGGAAAGATGGCTCCAAGAAATATGAGCACTGAAGACATTGATCCACTTTCTATTAAAAGCGTGACAGTATATAATAGTACTCAAGCATTGTTTAAATATGGAAATACTGGAGGAAATAGCGTGGTTGAAGTTGTAACTAAAAAAGCTGAATCTAAAAATGAATTAAATTCATCACAAGAACAAGATGCTAAACAACCAGCAGTAAATCAAAACAATACATGGAAAGTAGGTTTCGGCAAAAAGGAATCCAAAAGTATTATAGGAACAACAATTAATGATAAAAAAATTGACTATAAAAACGCTGTTATAATAAATGATGAAAAATTAAGCCATTATCAAGCATTAGAAAATATGGATTCTAATAAAACTGAATCAATAATGAGTTCTGATATTCTGATATTAAAAATGCTTCAGAAGAAAAAAAATTAGCTGTATATAAATATGGTGAAAAAACTTGAATGGAATTATTCACTTTAATTATAAAATCAATTAGACAAATTAATCTTTATTATAAAATAACTCATGCAAAAGTTAACTAACAAAGAAGAAGAAATCATGCATATTTTATGGAAGCTCAAAAAAGCTTTCGTCAAAGAAGTCATGGCCGAAATTGCAGAAGATCAACCGCATTATAACACATTATCAACTATAGTTCGAAATCTGGAAGAAAAAGGATATGTGTCTCACAATGCATTTGGGAACACTCATCAATATTTTCCGATTGTAAGCATTGAAGAATACAGAAAAGGTTTTATGACTAATGCTATCGATAATTATTTCAATAGTTCATATAAAAATATGGTATCCTTTTTTGCCAAAGAAGAAAAAATTTCGGCTTCGGAATTACGTGAAATATTAGCGATGATTGAACAAAAACAATAAACATATGGAAACACTATTCCTTTTTATAGCAAAATCAAGCGGATTAATAGCATTATTTTTTATCGCTTATTATTTTCTATTGCGAAAAGAAACTTTCTTTACAGCAAATCGTTGGTTCCTTTTAATGGGACTATTTACGTCCGTAATTTTGCCTTGGATAGTTTTTACCACCATTGTTTGGGTTGAACCAACGGCAAATAATTTGGATTGGTCCAATGTTCCTATCATGCCAATACAAAAGGAATCCTTAGAAATCAATTGGAATTATGTCATGCTAGCCATTTACAGTATTGGACTTTTAATATTGATAATAAAGTTTGCTATCGATTTTTACAGTTTAAACTCCGTTTTAAAAGGCAAAAACGCACAACAACAAGCTGACTTTAAATTCATTGACACAACCGAAAATATTGCTCCTTTTTCCTATTTCAACACTATCGTTTACAATTCATCACTGTATAGCGAGTCTGAAATGGAAAGCATTCTCGAACATGAAAAAGTTCATAGTGAACAATATCACACAATCGATGTTTTGATCACCCGCATTTTTTGCATTCTTTTTTGGTTCAACCCATTTATTTGGTTGTACAAAAAAGCGATTTTGCAAAACCTTGAATTCATCGCAGACAGTGAAGCTGCCAAAAAAATATCCGACAAAAAAGCGTACCAACTTACGCTTTTAAAAATAACAACACATGAAAATTGTGTCGTGCTTACCAATCATTTTTATCAATCATTAATCAAAAAACGAATCGTTATGTTAAACACAAATCAATCAAAAAAATGGAATTCCTGGAAATACACTTTAGTAATTCCTGCACTAGTAGCTTTTGTACTTTTATTTCAGGTAGAAGTTATCGCACAAGAAAAATCGGCTCCAAAAGAAGATAATAAAGCCGAAAAAACATCTGATATAACTTCATCCAAAATTAATAAAGACCCATTGCCTGTTACCACAAAAACAGTTACAAATACCACAAAAACCATAAGCAATAACGGCAGTAATGTGACTTGCAAAGAAATTTCAGAAGACACTAAAATCTTTATTAATGGCAATAAATCAGACAAGGTCGAAATGGATAAATTGAATCCAAAGGAAATTGTTACAATGAACATTATAAATGATAATAATGAAAAAGAAATCCGAATTGTAACCAAAGACGGTCCGATTAATTTCAATGGCAAAGATATGCCAACGCCTCCTACTCCACCAACACCGCCGCTTTTAAAAACTCCACAAGCTCCGAATTTCCCTAAAGCTCCAAAAACGCCAAAAGGAGATCCTGTACATGGAGATAAAAAAGCCTGGAAAAAATTTGAAAAGGAAATAGAAGAATATGATGCCAAAATGAAGAAATTAGAACCTCAAATGGAAGCTTTCGACAAAGAAATGGCAGAATTTGATAAACAAATGGAACCTTTCAATAAACAAATGGAAGAGTTTGACAAGAAAATGAAAGTTTTTGAAAAAGAAATGGAGAAATACCATTCCACAGTGCAAAACTAAAATAGCTTAAAACCCAAAAAGACGGTCACTCATCATGATCGTCTTTTTTATATATTTGAAAAAAAAATCTATGTATAAAATTTTAGCCAAAATCAACAAACTTATTCTTCCAAGCTTTACTAAACAAGGATTAGATATCACCAAAGCCAAAAAATGGCAGTTGGCAATTATTGGATATCGTTATTATGTAACGTCTAGAGCACTTTAAGTTTAGAACGCAGTTTTTAGTTTGCAAATAGAAGAATGAGGTCTAAAAATTCCAGCATCAATTGAATACTGAAATCTAAATGTCTGCAATCTGAATAATTATCTAATAACTTATTGCAGCAAAAATTTCGTTTCCAGCTATTTTTTCTCTTCCGTTTAGGAAACCTATTTCCATTATAAAATTACACTGTACAATTACACCACCTAGTTGTTCAACCAATTCGCAAACCGCTTTCGCAGTTCCTCCGGTTGCCAGAACATCATCGTGAATCAAAACTCTGTCACCTTTTTGAATGGCATCAATATGGATTTCTAGTGAGTCTGTTCCGTATTCTAAATCATAAGAAGCAGAAATTCTCTCGAAAGGCAATTTATTCGGTTTTCGAACAGGAATAAATCCCGCATTTAATTCTTCAGCCAAGAGCATTCCGAAGAAAAAACCGCGACTTTCAACTCCTATTACCTTATCAATTTTTTTATTTTTTACTGATGACAGCAATATTTCCAGGCATTCTTTTCTCGCTTTTGCATCACTTAACAATGGAGTGATGTCTTTAAAAACAATTCCTTCCTTTGGAAAATCCTGAATATCACGTATATAATTTATTAAACTCATTTTTTTTAATATTTATGCAAATTCATGCTTGCAAGATACATATTTATTCCTATATTTGCACCCGCAAACAGGTTATCAGTTACCAATGGAAACAGTAACAAGTTTAGCAAAATGGCCTCGTGGCGCAACTGAATAGCGCATCTGATTACGGCTCAGAAGGTTACTGGTTTGAATCCAGTCGAGGTCACTACAGCCAAAAGGCGCCAATTGAAGACAATTGGCGCCTTTTTT